>ENA-OYYK01000281-OYYK01000281.1-human-gut-metagenome-genome-assembly--contig:-NODE-281-length-38133-cov-7.018541_pt1 | contig 38133 bp, 36 predicted proteins | sample MGYA00243247_ERZ653443 | MGnify/ENA primary metagenome ERZ653443 (study PRJEB26926, sample SAMN06165010) | human gut metagenome | biome: ENVO:00009003; feature: ENVO:2100002; material: ENVO:00002003... | reverse complement strand
CCCCCAGGCGGTCTGCCGTGAAACGGCTTAAATAAAATGATGAAATCATTTTGTTAAGAAATAGTATTATTACAAACATAATTTCGATTATTGCAACGTTAGTATAACACGGAAATCCAAAAAAGTACAGAGGAAAATGTGGGCATCGTTCCAAAAAAGAAGCGGGTTCTGCGGGGGAAAGTGTGCTCCCCGCGGAACCCGCGTGTATAAAGTGGTTTTTAAGAATTTCCCAGAAAATTGTCCAGAATCTTTTCCTGAATGCGGATATATTCCCGGGCGTCCTCGGGGCCGAGTGCTTCCAGCAGGGACGATACCCGGGAGATGACCTCCGCCCGGGCTTTCTGTATCGCATTTACGCCGTTTTCCGTCAGCCGGACAAAAATCTGCCGGTTGTCGCTTAAATCGGAGGAGCGGGCGATCAGTCCCTTTTCCTCCATGTGATGCAGAAGAAAGGTGATGCGGGCGGTGCTGACGGCCATCTTTTTGCTGAGTTCCTTGGGATGGATCGCCGTCTCGTGGGTGGCGAGATAGTTCAGAACGAACAGCTCTCCCCGCACCATCTTGGAAAGCTGCTGGTAGGCCGGGACTTGCAGGAGATTCGCCTGCACGCTGAGAAGCTGCCCGGCAAGCAACGAATAGTCCATGCTGCCTGAATCACTCCCGTTCTTCCATGACGCTCATGTACGCCGGACGGATGATCTTATCCATGCAGATCAGCTCCTCGATCCGGTGGGCGCTCCAACCCACGATCCTCGCCACGGCGAACATGGCTGTGTACAGCTCCTGAGGAATTCCCAGCATGTCGTAGACAAAGCCGCTGTAAAAGTCCACATTGGGGCTGACGCCCTTGTAGATTCGCCGGTGCTTCGCGATCAGCTGAGGGGCAAGCTCCTCCACGTTGCGGTACAGCGTCAGGTCGTCTCCGCGCCCCTTTTCGGCGGCGAGCTTTTCCACATAGCCCTTGAAAATCCGCTCTCTGGGGTCGGACAGGGAATAGACGGCGTGACCCATGCCGTATACAAGCCCCTTCCGGTCAAAGGCTTCCTTATTGATGATCTTTGCGAGATAATCCTCCAGGGCCTCCTTGTCCGAGCAGTCGGGGACGTGCAGGCGGATGTTCTCCATCATTTCCATGACCTTGATGTTGGCGCCGCCGTGCTTGGGGCCTTTCAGGGAGGACATAGCCGCCGCGATGGTGGAATAGGTGTCGGAACCGGAGGAGGTGATGACACGGGTGGTGAAGGTGGAATTGTTGCCGCCGCCGTGCTCCATGTGGAGAATCAGCGCCGTGTCCAAGACCTTCGCTTCCGTGGCGGTGTATTTTTTGTTGGGGCGAAGCATCATGAGAAGATTTTCCGCCGTGGAAAGGGCGGGGTCAGGCCGGTGAATGACCATGCTGTCCATATTTTCATAGTAGTTGTAGGCATGGTATCCGTAAACGGCCAGCAGCGGGAATTCGGCGATCAGCTGGATGCACTGCCGGAGGGAATTGCTGACGCTGGTGTCGATGGCGCGCTCGTCGTAGGATGCCAGCGTCAGAATGCCCCGGGTCATGGAGTTCATGATGTCCTTGCCGGGGGCTTTCATGATGACGTCCCGGGTGAAGTTGGTGGGGAGCGTCCTGCACTCGCCCAGCAGCCTCCGAAATTCTTCCGCGGCGGCGCTGTCCGGCATCTGTCCCATGAGCAGAAGATAGGCGATCTTTTCGTAGCCAAGCTCCGTTTCCCCAAGGCTGCCGATCAGGTCTTCCACCCGGTAGCCCCGGTACCAGAGTTGGCCATCGCAGGGAATCTTTTTGCCGTCCACAATTTTGGAGGACGTGATCTTGGAAATGTTCGTCAGTCCGGCGAGAACGCCGTTGCCGTTTTCGTCCCGAAGCCCCTTTTTGACACCGTATTCCTCGTACAGCCGGGGGGAGATGGTGTCGTTCCGGCGGCACACCGCCTCGCTGCGGGTCGTGTAGTCATTCAACTGGGTCATGTCCATGGCTGGCCGCTCCTTTCGTAAATACTTCGTTCATAACGTCCTCCAGACGGGAAATCTGCTCCAGAAGGCTCTTCAGATTTTCGTAGCCGAAGGCCTCGATTACCCGGCTGTAGTAGGCGTTCAGGATATTTGCCTGCCGCTCCATGGCTCGGACGCCGGAATCGGTGATAACGACGTAGGTGCCGTCGCGCCCGTCGCCGCTGTGGGACCAGAATACCAGCCCCCGCTCGTGAAGCTTGCGGATCATTTTGGAAGTCTTGGGTATGGGCATTTCCAGTCGCTCGGCCAAATCCCGCAGGTAGGTTTGCTCCGCTGACCCACCCTGACCGGCAACTTCCGCAATGCTGTGGAGGGCAATGTAGTCGGAAAGGGACAGCTCCGTGAACAGGTCGTGCACGATGTCCCGGTTCAGCAAGTAGCGCTGACGGGTCATTGCATAGGCCAGTTTTTCCACTTCGTGTTGATTTTTCATTGGCATCGTCCTTTTCTTAAGTGCGTTTCCGGCGTGAAATTGCCGGGGTATTGCAAGTTTCTGAGAGCGACATTGCATAGCGGGTGCCGGCTCTCCGGGGAGACGTTCATAATTCGCAGAAGCCTTTCACGGGCGATGGTGCGGACACCGGGAAGAAAGGCACCGGAGTGACAAAACGGGGAAACCATTCGGGGCTGGGCGGAAAATGAAATTTGCTAACATTGTTAGGTATTATAACAGGCGCGGGTCATCTTGTCAATAAACCGAAAACAGGCTTGTAAAATTTGAACAAAAAATGAATGATCGGCCACCAATTTCTATCGTAATTTACAATTGCAATTTTGCAGAAATTCATATATAATTTTCCATATCACAAAAACAGATGTCCACCGACTATGGATGCTGCTTTTGAATGGAGGTAAAGAAAATGAAAAGAGTAATTGCTGTTATCTTAGTACTGTGCATGGCTCTGTCCCTGTGCGCCTGTTCCTCTTCCGGCAGCGGCTCCGCTTCCGGCGAGAAGGTCATCAAGATCGGCGTGTTTGAGCCTTCTTCCGGCGACTCTGCGTCCGGCGGCAAGAAGGAAATCCTGGGTATGCAGTATGCCAACAGCCAGGAGCCCACGGTCACTTTGGGCGGCGAGACCTACAAGGTTGAGCTGGTCTACGGCGACAACGGCTCCTCCACCGACAAGGCTCCCTCCGCTGCTTCCTCTCTGGTCAGCGCGGGCGTGTCCGTGGTTCTGGGCTCCTACGGTTCCGGCGTTTCCATGGCCGGCGGCCCCAAGTTTGAAGAGGCCGGCATCCCCGCCATCGGCATCACCTGCACCAACCCCAACGTCACCGCGGGCAATAGCTACTACTTCCGTATCTGCTTCCTGGATAACTTCCAGGCCGACGTTCTGGCCAACTTCGCCATGAGCAAGTTCAGCGCCAAGACCGCCTACTGCCTGGGCGAGAGCGGCAACGAGTATGACCAGGGCCTGATCGCCTTCTTCACCAAGGTCTTTGAGGCCGCGGGCGGCAAGGTCATCACCGACTCCTTCCCCACCGGCAACTCCGATTTCGGCTCCTACCTGAACAAGGCCAAGAGCGAGGGCGCGGACGTTATCTTCACCCCTGTCTCCATCGCCTACGCCGTGCAGATCATCACCCAGGCCGCGTCTCTGGGCATTGAGGCTCCCTTCCTCGGCTCCGACACCCTGGACGACAACATGGTTCTGGAAGCCATCAAGGGCACCGACCTGCAGCTGTACGTCTCCACCTTCTATCAGGAAGGCGGCGCTCCCGAGTTTGATACGGGCGTTAAGGAGTACATCAACGCCAGCTCCGAGGCGCTGGCTGCCAACGGCGGCAACGACACCATCTCCGCCGTCACCGCCATGGGCTACGACGCTTACTTTGTAGCTCTGGAGGCCATGAAGAAGGCCGACAGCGGCGACAAGGCCGCCATCATGGCCGCTCTGCCCTCCGTCACCTACACCGGCGTTTCCGGCTCCATCGCCTTTGACGCTCAGGGCGACGCCATCCGCGACACCGCTTACATCAAGGCGGCGGACACCGCCAGCGGCGCGTGGGTTCTGGAAACCGTCCAGACCGGCTCCGGCAGCTGATATTATCTCCAATTGAATTGTTTGGCGGGGGGCGAATCCCCCCGCCAAACAGTCGTATTATTATGACAGGGAATCTCTGAAAAAACCGTCCGGAGCGGGGCTGCTGACGGCTTCTTCGGGGATTCCGTAAAGAAAGGGAGGAACCCCTGTGGAACAACTGTTTTCTCTGGAATACATGGTATCCATTCTGCTCAGCGGCATTTCCCTGGGCGGGCAGCTGGCGCTGATCGCCATTGGCTACACCATGGTCTACGGCATTCTGCGCCTGATCAACTTCGCCCACGGCGACGTGTTCATGGTCGCGGGCCTGCTGGGTATCTATATTTCCGCCGTGCTGCCGATCTACGCGGCAATTCCTGTTGTCATCATCCTGACGGTGGCGCTGGGCTTTTTCATTGAGCGGGCGGCCTATAAGCCCCTGCGCAATGCCCCGAGAATGTCCGTCATGATCTCCGCCATCGGCGTCAGCTATCTGCTGGAAAACACTGCGACCTACGTCACCGGCGGCCAGCCCATGACTTATCCCACCATCGGAATTCTGAACAAAACCATCGACATTGTCGGCACCTCCACGAAGCTGGTGGTCATCATCACCCCTGTTCTGGTGCTGGTGCTGATCGTGCTGCTGACCCAGCTGATCAACCACACCAAGATCGGCATGGCCATGCGTGCCGTTTCCAAGGACTTCGAGACGGCGCGGCTAATGGGCATCAAGATCAACAATGTCATTTCCATGACCTTTGTCATCGGTTCTGCTCTGGCGGTGGTTGGCTCCATTCTGTATTTTACCACCTATCCTGCCATCACTCCCACGGCGGGCGCCATGCCGGGGCTGAAAGCCTTCGTGGCGGCGGTGTTCGGCGGCATCGGCTCCATCCCCGGCGCGGTGATCGGCGCGTTCCTGATCGGCATCTGCGAGACCATCATCAAGGGCCTGCCCTCGGCATGGAATGTTTCCGTGTTCTCCGATGCCTTCACCTTCGCGCTGCTCATCATCATCCTGACCTGCAAGCCCACCGGACTCTTTGGCGAAAAGGCCACGGATAAGGTTTAAGGAGGTGCCGGATATGCTGAAACAGAAAACAAACAAAAACGGCAGCTTCGCTGCGCTGATCTCCATTTCGGTGCTGCTTTTGCTGATTATCCTGCTGGAAAACATCAGCGACCGCATTCCCGGACTGCCTGCGGTCTTCCTTCCCACCAGCCAGTTGTTTACCGTGCTGAAAAAGGGCGCGGTGTATTCTCTGGTGGCCGTTTCCATGAACCTGCTCAACGGCTTCACCGGCCTGTTCTCTCTAGGACAGGCGGGCTTCATGCTGTTGGGCGCGTATACCTACGCCATCCTGACCGTTCCCATGGCTGCCAAGGATCAGGTCTACTACCTCTACGGCGGCTCGGCCGTGAAGTTTTCTCTGGTGGATATGTTCCAGAGCTTTCTGGGAAGCGCCGGGTTCGGCGGCGGACTGGCGCTGGTTCTGGCCGTTCTCGTGGGACTGATTCTGGCGGGACTGGTGGCCGCGCTGTTCGCGGCGCTCATCGGCCTGCCGGTTCTGCGGCTGAAAAGCGACTATCTCGCCATTGCCACACTGGGCTTCGCCGAAATCCTGCGGGCCATTTTCCAGTGGCAGACCCTTGGCCCCATTACCAACGGCGCGAATATGATCAAGGGCTTCCCCACCTTCTCCGATTTCAATATCAAAAACGGCGCGGGGCAGGTGATTCTGCGGCTGAGTACATTCGTTCCCTTCCTTGTGGCGATCATCTGCATTGCCCTGATCGTTCTGCTGATCAACTCCTCCTACGGCCGCGCCTTTAAGGCCATCCGGGACGACGAGGTGGCGGCGGAGGCCATGGGCATCAGCCTGTTCAAGCACAAGATGCTCTCCTTCGTCATTTCCAGCTTCTTCTCCGGCGTGGGCGGCGCGCTGTTCGCCATGTATGTTGCCAACGCGCAGGCGAAGGTGTTCACCTCCACCATGACCTATGAGATTCTGCTGATCGTGGTCATCGGCGGCATCGGCTCCGTTTCCGGCTCCGTCATCGGTACGTTCCTGTACGTGGCCTGCTCTGAGTGGTGGCTGCGGTTTCTGGATCGGGAGACCTATATCGGCTCGTTCAAGGTGCCCCTGCTGCGCAGCGGTTTCCGGATGGTCGTATTCTCCGTGGTCATCATGATTATTGTTCTGTTCTTCTCCAAGGGCATCATGGGAGAGAAGGAGCTGAGCTGGAAGGGCATCGGCGGACTGCTGAAAAAGCGGAAAAAGGTTGCCCCCGCGGCGGAAAAGGAGGACTGAAGCGGCATGAGCGAAAGAAACGTTCTTCGTATGGAAAACGTCACCATGCAGTTTGGCGGCGTAGTTGCTGTGAATGACCTGTCTCTGGACGTGCCGGAGGGTCAGATCGTCGCCCTCATCGGCCCCAACGGCGCGGGCAAGACCACGGCCTTTAACTGCATCACCGGTGTGTATCAGCCGACCAACGGCCGGGTGGAATTCATGGGCAAGACCATGATCCGCAATCACCCCACCGGGAAAATGAAAAAGAACTACCTGGGTACCAACGGGGATAAGTATGCAAATGAGCGCAACATTGACCCCACTCCGGATCATGTGGTGTCCTTGGGCATCGCCCGTACCTTCCAGAACATCCGCCTGTGGAAGAGTATGACGGTGTTTGAAAACGTGCTGGTGGCCAAGCATATGCGTGCCAAGCAGAACGTATTTTCCGCCATTTTCCGGGCGAACGCCAAGGAAGAAGCGAGAATGCGGGAAGAAACCATGGAGCTGCTGAAAGAGCAGGGACTGGAGCAGTACAAGGACGAGATCGCTACCAGTCTGCCCTACGGCCTGCAGCGCCGTCTGGAAATCGCCCGCGCTCTGGCGACGGACCCCAAGCTGCTGCTGCTGGACGAACCGGCGGCGGGCATGAACCCGCAGGAGACGCAGGAACTGGCGGAGTACATCAAAGAGATTCGGGACAGACACCATCTGACGGTCTTCCTTATTGAGCATCACATGGATCTGGTCATGAAGATTTCGGACTACATTTATGTCATTGACTTCGGCAGTGAGATCGCCCGGGGCGTGCCGAAGGAAGTGCAGCAGAACAAGCGCGTGATCGAGGCGTATTTGGGGGTGACGGAGGATGCGTAACATTCTGGAAATTCGGGACTTGCAGGTGCATTACGGCGGAATCGAAGCGGTGAGGGGCATCAGTCTGGACGTGCCGGAAGGGGAGATCGTGACCCTGATCGGCGCAAACGGCGCTGGCAAAAGCTCCACCCTCCGCGCCATCGCGGGGCTGGTAAAGCCCTCCGCGGGAAAAATCTCCTTTCTGGACGAGGACATCACCGGCATGGATTCCAGCCTGATCGTGTCCAAGGGCATCACGCTGGTACCCGAGGGACGGCGTATCTTCCCGGACATGACGGTGCTGGAAAACCTGAAAATCGGCGCTTACCTGCGCAAGGACGATCTGACGGAGGACTTGAACTGGGTGTTTGACCTGTTTCCTCGGCTGAAAGAGCGTTCATGGCAGGCGGGCGGCACGCTGTCCGGCGGCGAGCAGCAGATGCTGGCGGTCGGTCGTGCGCTGATGAGCCGCCCCAAGGTCATCATGATGGACGAGCCGTCTCTGGGACTTGCGCCCATCATCGTCAAGGGCATTTTCGAGATCATCAAGGAGATCAACAAGCAGGGCGTGACGGTGCTGCTCATCGAGCAGAACGCCAACATGGCGCTGAAAACCGCCAATCTCGGCTACGTCATGGAGACCGGCCGGATCACCCTCCACGGCAGCGGCGAGGAGCTGCTGGCAAATGAAGCGGTGAAGGCGGCCTATCTTGGCACGTAATGAATAAACGGCACAGCCGGGCTTTCAGAGCGTTACGCTCCGAAAGCCCGGCTATTTCTGCCTACGAATAAATTTCATAATGGGGATTGACTTTTCAGAGATATGTGCTATTATATCGATAGTAATATATCGGTAACAAAGTACTGATAATTAATGTTCGGAAAGGTCGATTTTCATGGATAAAACATATGCACCTGTAACCACCGCTCAGGAACTGACCGAAGCATTGGCAAAGTGCCGCGCGGCACAGGAGAAATTTGCCACTTATACGCAGGAGCAGGTGGATAAAATTTTTCTGGCTGCCGCTACCGCAGCCAACCGGATGCGCATTCCTCTGGCCAAGCAGGCCGTAGCCGAAACCGGTATGGGCGTAGTGGAGGATAAGGTCATCAAGAACCACTATGCCGCTGAATATATTTACAACGCCTACAAGGATTCCAAGACCTGCGGTGTCATTGAGGAAGACACGGCCTACGGCATTCAGCGCATTGCCGAGCCTATCGGCGTCATCGCGGCGGTCATTCCCACCACGAACCCCACTTCTACCGCCATTTTCAAGACCCTGATCTCCCTGAAAACCCGTAACGGCATCATCATCAGCCCCCACCCCCGGGCGAAGGGCTGCACCATCGCCGCCGCCCGGGTGGTGCTGGAAGCGGCGGTCGCCGCCGGTGCGCCGGAAGGCATCATCGCGTGGATAGACAAGCCCTCTCTGGAGCTGACCAATCAGGTGATGCGGGAGGCCGACCTGATCCTCGCCACCGGCGGCCCCGGCATGGTGAAGGCTGCCTACTCCTCCGGCAAGCCCGCTCTGGGCGTCGGCCCCGGCAACACCCCCGCCGTCATTGACGACAGCGCCGACATTCTGCTGGCGGTTTCTTCCGTCATCCATTCCAAGACCTTTGACAACGGCATGATCTGCGCTTCCGAGCAGAGCGTGGTGGTGCTGGACAGCATCTACGACCGGGTCAAGGCGGAATTCATCAAGCGCGGCTGCTACGTCCTGAACGGGGAGGAAATCGACAAGGTTCGCGCAACCATCCTGATTAACGGCGCATTGAACGCCAAGATCGTGGGTCAGTCCGCCCATACCATCGCGGCGCTGGCGGGCGTCGATGTCCCCGAGACCGCCAAAATCCTCATCGGCGAAGTGACCTCCACCGATCTCTCCGAAGCCTTTGCCCACGAGAAGCTGTCCCCCGTGCTTGCCATGTACCGGGCGTCCGACTTCACCGACGCCATGAACAAGGCGGACACCCTTGTCAAGGATGGCGGCTACGGCCACACCGCTTCCGTCTATCTGGACACGGTGAGCGGGAAGGAGAAGCTGGACGCCTTTGCGGAGAAAATGAAAGCCTGCCGCATTCTGGTGAATACTCCGTCCTCCCACGGCGGCATCGGCGACCTGTACAACTTCAAGCTGGCTCCCTCCCTGACGCTGGGCTGCGGCTCCTGGGGCGGCAACTCCGTTTCCGAGAACGTGGGCATCAAGCACCTGCTGAACATCAAGACTGTGGCAATTAGGAGGGAGAATATGCTCTGGTTCCGTGCGCCTGAAAAGGTTTATTTCAAGAAGGGCTGCCTGCCGGTAGCTTTGGCCGAGCTGAAAAATTACAAGAAGGCATTCATCGTCACCGACGCGTTCCTGTACCAGAACGGCTACACGAAGCCGGTGGAGGAGAAGCTGGACGCTATGGGGATCACCCACACCACCTTCTACAACGTAGCTCCCGATCCCACCCTCGCCTGTGCCAGAGAGGGCGCGGCGCAGATGGCAGCCTTCAAGCCCGACCTGATCCTCGCCATCGGCGGCGGCTCCGCCATGGACGCGGGCAAGATCATGTGGGTGCTGTATGAGCATCCCGAGGCGGATTTTCAGGACATGGCCATGCGCTTTGTGGATATCCGCAAGCGTGTCTACACCTTCCCCAAGATGGGCGAAAAGGCCTATTTCGTCGCCATCCCCACCACCGCCGGCACCGGCTCCGAGGTGACTCCCTTCGCCGTCATCACCGATGAAACCACCGGCGTCAAGTACCCGCTGGCGGACTACGAGCTGCTGCCAAAAATGTCCATCGTGGACGCCGACATGATGATGAACGCCCCCAAGGGCCTGACCGCGGCTTCCGGTATTGACGCCGTGACCCACGCGCTGGAAGCCTACGCCTCCATGATGGCCACGGACTACACCGACGGTCTGGCGCTGCGGAGCCTGAAGTTGATTTTTGAGAACCTGCCCTCCGCCTACGAAAACGGCGCGAAGGATCCCAAGGCCCGTGAGAACATGGCGAACGCCGCCTGCATGGCCGGTATGGCCTTTGCCAACGCCTTCCTGGGCGTGTGCCACTCCATGGCGCACAAGCTGGGCGCGTTCCACCATCTGCCCCACGGCGTTGCTAATGCCCTGATGATTGACGAGGTTCTGCGGTTCAACGCCGCCGAGGTTCCCGCGAAGATGGGCACCTTCTCCCAGTACGACCATCCCCACACCCTGGCGCGGTATGCCGAGGTTGCCGACTATCTGAAGCTGGGCGGCGCCACGGACGAGGAGAAGCTGGAGAACCTGATCGCGGCCATCGACGAGCTGAAGGCCAAAATCGGCATCAAAAAGACCATCCGGGACTACGGTATTGACGAAACCGACTTCCTGACCCGACTGGACAGCATGGTGGAGCAGGCCTTCGACGACCAGTGCACCGGCGCGAACCCCCGGTATCCCCTCATGAGCGAGATCAAGCAGATGTACCTCAACGCCTACTACGGCACCGACGAGACGAAATAAGCAAAACAGAACCGACGCCCTCCGGCCTAAGACTTCTCAGGCTGGAGGGCGAACTGTTTTGATGAAATCGGAAGGACACGGTCGATACGGGCAGGTTGACTTTTCCCGTTTCCTTGCTATAATGTAGCGGGTAAACCGAGCATCAAACCATTTTCAGGAGGAAGAACATGCTTGAGTATCACAAAATGACCGAAGAAGAAAAATACTGCATCGCCCGGTGGAAATATCCCGGGGAATACGCGATTTACAACAGCCTTTCCTATGAGGAACAGAAAAAGCGGGGGTTTGGGTTTGCAAACCCCGAGAACCACCTGTATTCCTTCTATGATGGGAAGGAACTTGTCGGCTTTATCAATCTGAATGGGGAAGACCCGGGGGTGTTCTTCGGAATCGGGGTGAATCCCGATTGCTGCGGCAAGGGCTACGGGCAGCAGATGACCCGGACAGCGTGGGAAATTTCGCAGACGCTGTTTCCCGGGAAACCTATGTACCTGGAAGTCAGAACATGGAATCAGCGGGCGATCCGGTGCTATGAAAAGGCGGGATTCCGCATTGTCGGCGAGCCGATTCAACAGACAACATCCATTGGAGAAGGTGCGTTTTACCACATGGTACGTCGGGGCTGAACAGGAAAACGGCGTGTCAAAGGGGATGCAGCGCTGCCCGGCCAATTCTATGGGGAAAGAAGCGGATTTTGCGGGTGTTGTCTGGATGGGCGAGGACGGATGCTCTGATCATCGACCACCCCGCCACAAAAAATCTGCGGAGAGGCTGCGTATCTTTTGTGACTTCCCTCTTGTTTTTTTCGGCGTGTGCGGTTATAATAATCGCAGATAAAAACAAGGAGGTCATTATAATGGCTGTAAAAATTGAAAAGGATACCATCATCGGGGACATTCTGGACGTCGCACCCCAGTCCGCACCCCTGTTCTTTGCCATCGGTATGCACTGCCTGGGCTGCCCCTCTTCCCGGGGCGAGACCGTTGAGGAAGCCTGCATGGTCCACGGTGTGGACTGCGAGCCGTTCCTCGCCCAGCTGAACAATTTCCTGGAAGCCTACGAGGCCAACGAAGCCGCGAAGCAGAACGGATAAAATACCGGCAGCGCCATCCCGGACAATTGCCGGGATGGCTTTTTTCGTATAGAAGGAGGGACGCCCGTGAAAATTCCCCTTTCCAACCGCTTGTTGGCCTGCTGTGGCTATGTCAAGCCCGGCGACCGGGTGGCGGACGTGGGCTGTGACCACGGTTATCTCGGCATTTACCTTCTGAAAAACGGCATCGCCAGCGCGGTCATTGCCTCTGACGTCCGGGAAATGCCCCTGCAAAGCGCCATCCGCAACGCGGAAAAATTCGGCGTGAAGGAGAGGATGTCCTTCTACCTGTCCGACGGCATCCGCGATGTTCCCCGGGAATTTGACTGCATGGTCTGCGCGGGGATGGGGGCGGACACCATGATGTCCATTCTGGACGCCGCGCCATGGTTGAAAAGCGAACGCTACCGGCTGATCCTCCAGTGCCAGAGCAAGCGGCCGGAGCTGCGCCGGTATCTGTACGGTCAGGGCTACGTCATCCGTCAGGAGACGCTGGCGAAGGACGGAAAATTCATCTATCCCGTCATGGAAGTGGTCTACGCCCCCGGGGAGACGCTGACCGACGGCGAGTATTACATCACCCCGGCACTGCGCCGCAGCGGCAGCGAACTGCTTCCGGCTTTCCGGGAGAGTGTGCTTTCCGGCCTTCGCAAGACCGTTGCGGGGCTGTCCGGCGGGGACGAGGAAAGGTACAGGCACTACAAAGCAATTCTGGAGGAACTGACCGATGACGACTGTAGCTGACATTCTCAAGTACGTAGAAACCCTTGCCCCAACCTACATGAAAATGGACTGGGACAATGTGGGGCTGCTCTGCGGCAGCCGGGAGACCCCCGTTACCAAGGTTCTGGTGGCACTTGACCCCTTCGAGGGGGTGTGCCGGGAGGCGGTAGAGTGGGGCGCGGAGCTGATCGTCACCCACCATCCAATTATTTTTGACCCGCTCAAATCCGTGACGGAGGAAACGACCATCGGCCGGAGCATCATGACCCTTTGCCGTCACGGCGTCAGCGCCGTCAATGCCCACACCAATCTGGATTGCGCCCCGGGCGGCGTCAACGACGTGCTGGCAGACACCCTGGGACTGAAAGACGTAGAGACTATTCCACCCTTTTTCCGGGACGATCAGGGGCGGCAGTGGGGCCTTCTGCGCCGGGGCAGGGTAGAGGAGCAGCCCCTTTCCCAATTTCTGGAAATCGTTAAGAGCAGCCTGAACGCCGAGGGACTGCGCTACGTGGACGGCGGCAAGTCGGTTCGCGTGGTGGCGGTGGGCGGCGGGCATTGCTCCGACGAGCTGATGAGCGCCTTCGAGGCCGGGTGCGACACCTTCGTCACCGCGGACATCAAGTACAATGACTTCTGGGACGCCCAAGCGCTGGGGATGAATCTGATCGACGCGGGGCATTTTGCCACGGAGAACCCCGTTGTGGCCGTGTTGGCGGAGAAAATCGCCGCCGCGTTCCCGGAGGTTCAGGTGAAAATTTCCGAAACCCACCGGGACTGCATGAAATTCTATTGAGAAAGTGTTGATTTTTGTCACGGATTCTGATAAAATAGATAAGATTTTTGAATATACTCGCTGAAGGGAAGATATACCTATGTCCGGACATTCCAAATGGCATAACATCCAGAAAACCAAGGGCGCGCAGGACGCCAAGCGCGCGGCAGCCTTCACCAAGATCGCGAAAGAGCTGATCGTCGCGGTGAAGGAGGGCGGCAGTGCAGACCCCGCCTATAACTCCCGCCTGGCCACCGTCATCACCAAGGCCAAGGCCGCCAACATGCCCAACGACAACATCAAGCGCTGCCTGGAGAAGGCGGCGGGCGCGGGCGGCGACAACTACGAGACCATCACCTACGAGGGCTACGGCCCCGGCGGCGTGGCGGTGATCGTGGAAACCATGACCGACAACCGCAACCGCACCGCCGGTTCCATGCGCCACCACTTCGACAAGTTCGGCGGCAATCTGGGCGCGACGGGCTGCGTCAGCTGGTCCTTCGACAAGAAGGGCGTGCTGGTGATCGACAACGAGGACGGCGACTACGAGGAAGACCAGGTCATGATGGACGCCATGGACTGCGGCGCGGATGATTTCGAGGCCGAGGACGACGTGTTCACCGTGTACACAGACCCCGACGATTTCAACGCCGTGGCCGACGCCATGACGCAGAAGGGCTACAGCTTCGTATCTGCTCAGATCGAAATGGTGCCCCAGAACTACCAGAAGCTCACCGACCCGGAGCAGATCTCCCTGATGGAGAAGCTGCTGGACATCATGGACGATGACGACGACGTCCAAAACGTCTGGCACAACTGGGACGAGGATTGAGGAAGAATGTAATAAGCCGCAGGTTCAGGCGACAGCCTGAACCTGCGGTTTCTTTAATTCAGGGCAGCTTCCAGATAAGTATCTTCCTCCGGCATTGTCTCGATTATAAAACGGGCAGTTAAATGTTTCAGAATTGGCAAGGGCTTGTGATTTGAGCAGGACTACGGTTTATAAATACATTAACCTCTTGGAGAAATGAGCAGGCAGGGATGCAAACGCCTTCCTGTCTGCATTTACTCAACTACGTGTTCATACCAATACCCATTTGCTTGTGGCGCCATAAGCTTTTCAACACCATTATCGTCCACGTAAGTGTATTTGGTGAAAGTACCCCGTCCGATTGAAACAATATTCGGTTCGGATATTGTCCATGTGAGACTATTGTCTATTTGTTCGCTAAACTCTGTATCATAGTAGGACAATTTTGCTGAGCCGTCGCTGAAAAAGGTCATTGTAAAATTGGTAAGCCGGTCATCCAGTTCAGTCCTGTCAGAAACCCATTTCCCAACTATTAGTCTGTCTTCAATCTTCTTTGTTCCTCCATTGCTACCACAAGCGCATAAGCAGATGCATAGGCCAACCACTAAGAGAAGAGAGATTGTCTTTTTCATTTGCGTTCCTTCTTTCTTTGAATATGATAACCGATATTGGTTAATATGATTATACACCGTATTCGGTTATCATGTCAAGTAAGAAAGGGGGCTGCATCCTGTGATTTCTTACGATAATCTATGGAATGTCATGAAAGAGAAGGGTATCACACAATATACGCTTATCAAACGGTATAATATCAGCCCCGGACAGATCACACGGTTAAAACGGAACGAAAGCGTCAGTACCCATACCATTGAAATGTTTTGCAGAATTCTGTCCTGTGAGGTTGGGGATATCATGAAGTATATTCCAGATGATTAGAGCAGAGAAATCTGCTCTTTTTCTTTTGGGAAGCACATCCTCATTTTCTTCATTAAAAACACCCCTAAAACAGCAAAAACAGGAAGCACATCTCACCGGGTTTTCTCCGGTAGGACGTGCTTCCTTGTCTTATTTTTGCGAAAAGTGGGGTTTGAACTTTTTCGGTTCAAAAGCAGGGGTTTAACCTTACTTCTTCAGAGCTTCCTCAACAGCAACAGCCACGGAAACGGTAGCACCGACCATAGGATTGTTGCCCATGCCCAGGAAGCCCATCATTTCAACGTGGGCAGGCACGGAGGAGGAACCGGCAAACTGAGCGTCGGAATGCATACGACCCATGGTGTCGGTCATGCCGTAGGAAGCGGGGCCGGCCGCCATGTTGTCGGGATGCAGGGTACGGCCCGTGCCGCCGCCGGAGGCCACGGAGAAGTACTTCTTGCCCTGCTCGATGCACTCTTTCTTGTAGGTGCCGGCAACGGGATGCTGGAAACGGGTGGGGTTGGTGGAGTTGCCGGTGATGGAAACGTCCACGCCCTCGTGGTGCATGATGGCCACGCCCTCGCGGACGTCGTCAGCGCCGAAGCAGCGGACAGCCGCGCGCTCGCCGTCGGAGTACTTGTACTCCTTGACGATCTTCAGCTCGCCGGTGTAGTAGTCAAACTTGGTCTGCACATAGGTAAAGCCGTTGATCCGGGAGATGATCTGCGCAGCGTCCTTGCCCAGGCCGTTCAGGATGACCCGCAGAGGCTCCTTACGAGCCTTGTTGGCGGAGCGGGCAATGCCGATAGCGCCTTCGGCAGCGGCGAAAGACTCATGACCGGCAAGGAAAGCGAAGCACTTGGTCTCGTCCCGCAGCAGCATGGCGCCCAGATTGCCGTGGCCCAGACCGACCTTGCGGTCCTCGGCGACGGAACCGTCGATGCAGAAAGCCTGCAGGCCGATACCGATGGCCTCGGCGGCCTCAGCGGCGGTCTTGACGTTCTTCTTCAGAGCGATGGCAGCGCCCACGGTGTAAGCCCAGCAGGCGTTCTCAAAGCAGATGGGCTGAATGCCCTTGACGATCTCGTAGGGGTCGAAGCCCTTCGCCTTGCAGATCTCGCGGCACTCTTCCACGGAGGAGATGCCGTACTGAGCGAGGACGCCGTTGATCTTGTCAATTCTTCTTTCGTAACTTTCAAACAAAGCCATTGTTTCGTCCTCCTCTTATTCCTGACGGGGGTCGATGTACTTGGGCGCGTTGTCGAAGCGGCCGTAGTGACCCATAGCCTTCTTGTAGGCGGTGTTGGCGTCGTCGCCCTTCTTCATGAAGTCCATCATCTTGCCCAGGTTTACAAACTCATAGCCGATGATCAGGTTATCGTCGTCCAGAGCGACGCGGGTGACATAGCCTTCGGCCATCTCCAGATAACGGGGACCCTTGGACTTGGTGGCGAACATGGTGCCCACCTGACTGCGCAGACCCTTGCCCAGGTCTTCCAGAGAAGCGCCCACGACCAGACCGCCCTCGGAGAACGCAGACTGGCTGCGGCCGTAGACGATCTGCAGGAACAGCTCCCGCATGGCGGTGTTGATGGCATCGCACACCAGGTCGGTGTTCAGCGCCTCGAGAATGGTCTTGCCGATGAGAATTTCGGCGGCCATAGCGGCGGAATGGGTCATGCCGGAGCAGCCGATGGTCTCCACCAGAGCTTCCTCAATGACGCCCTCCTTGATGTTCAGGGTCAGCTTGCAGGCACCCTGCTGGGGAGCACACCAGCCGATACCATGGGTAAAGCCGCTGATGTCCTTGATCTCCTTGGCCTGAACCCACTTGCCCTCTTCGGGAATGGGAGCGGGGCCATGGTAGGCACCCTTAGCCACGGAGCACATATTCTGTACTTCTGCACTGTAAATCATGGCAAATTTCCTTTCTTTCAAAAGACGTTTCCGTCTTTGGGTTTACTTTTCCGGGAAACCGGAACTCACGGAAACTCTGAATAAATCGCCTGCGGCTGTGAGCGGATCTTTTCCGCCCACTCTTCGGTATCGAAAACGGGAAATACATACAGTATTTCACCGCTTTCGATGCCTCGATTGGCCGAAAAATCTCCCGCCCACAGCTCTTGCCGATTTAATCAGAGCTTCCTTAGCGCATACATTATACATGCCGCCGGGAAAAATGTCAATTCCCCGGCGGCAAAATCGTTGTAAATTTCGGGCGGATACGACGTTATATCCGCTTGAGCGGGTGGGAGCTGTCCTGCGCGATCAAAAGGTCCGTGATGATATCGTTGCTGACCAGATACCCCTGAGGGGTCAGCACCCAGCGGCCGGAGTCGTTCTGGGTCGCCTGATAGTAGCGGCGGCGCTTTTCCAGCACTTCCTCCAGCGGGGCGAAGGGCAGCAGGAACAGCTTTTCGTATTCCGCGGCGCTGATGCCCTGACTGGTGCGCAGACGAAGCATCAGATACTCGCCCGCCCGCTCCCGCATGGGGATCTCCTGTAAATCCTCCATAATGTCGCCGCCGTCCCGGATACCGGCGATGTATTCCTGCAAATCCCGTTTCAGGGTGAAGCGCTTTCCGGCAAAGTCCGAGCTGGCGCTGGGGCCGAAGCCCAGATATTCGCCGCCCGTCCAGTATTTCATGTTGTGCCGGGAGTACAGACCCTTCCGGGCAAAATTGGAAATTTCGTACTGCCGGAAACCGCGGCTGCGGAGGGCTTCCACGGCGGCGAGGTACATGTCCGCCTGGGTCTCGTCGTCAGGGAGGTTCAGCATTTCCTTGTAGTCATAGAAGGGGGTGCCTTCCTCGATTTTCAGGGCGTAGCAGCTGACGTGCTCCGGGTTCAGGCGCAGGACGTTGTCCAGCGTTTCCTGCCAGTCCTGCAGGTCCTGCCCCGGCAGGCCGTACATCAGGTCGATGGACACGTTACGAAAACCCGCCTTGCGGATGCGCTGGTAGGCGGTGGCGGCCTGTGCGTAGGTGTGGGGACGGCCGAGCTTTTTCAGAATTTCATCGTCGTCGGACTGAACGCCCAGACTGACCCGGTTGAAGCCCTCGGCGTAAAGCCGGTGGAGCAGCCGGTCGGAAACGGAATCCGGGTTGCACTCCACGGAGATCTCGGCATCCGGCACCACGTCGAAGTTCCGGCGGATGGTGGTGAGAATCACGGCCAGACCGTCGGCACCGAAGAAGGAGGGGGTGCCGCCGCCAAAGTAGACGGAGTCCACCTTGTAGCCGGGCGCCAGCTCACCGGCTTCCTTGATATGGTCGCATACCGCGTCCAGATAGCCGTCCATCAGCTTGTCGTCCTTGGTGGCCATGGAGTAGAAGTCGCAGTACTGGCACTTGCTGCGGCAGAAGGGGACATGGACGTAAAGTCCGAGGGGCGTTTTGTTCGCACGTTTATTGAGAATAGGCATGGGATACCTCCGGGTGTTGAGAATGTGAGAAAACTGTCAATCTTCGTCCAGCTTGAGGACGGCCATGAAGGCTTCGGAAGGAACCGCGACGGTGCCAAAGGTACGCATCCGCTTCTTGCCTTCCTTCTGCTTTTCCAGCAGCTTCTTCTTTCGGGTGATGTCGCCGCCGTAGCACTTGGCGAGAACGTCCTTGCGCAGCGCCTTGATGGTCTCCCGGGCGATGACCTTGCCGCCGATGGCGGCCTGGACGGGAATTTCAAACTGGGCGCGGGGGATGTTCTCCTTCAGCTTTTCGCAGATCTTCCGGGCGCGGGGATAGGCGTTGTCCGCAAAGAGGATGAAGCTCAGGGCGTCCACAACGTCGCCGTTGAGCAGGATGTCCAGCTTCACCAGACGGCTGGGGCGGTAGCCGATCAGCTCGTAGTCCAGGCTGCCGTAGCCACGGGTGCGGGACTTCAGGGCGTCGAAGAAGTCGTAGATGATCTCGTTCAGGGGCATTTCGTAGTGCAGCTCCACGCGGCTGGCGTCCAGATACACCATGTCCTTGAATTCGCCCCGGCGGTTCTGACACAGTTCCATGATGTTGCCCACGTATTCCTGTGGGGAGATCAGGCTGACCTTGGCGTAAGGCTCCTCGGCCAGCTGGATGTCCGCCGGGTCGGGGTAGTCCAGAGGCGTGTAGACATACATGGATTCGCCGTTGGTCTTCGTTATCCGGTAGACGACGTTGGGAGCGGTGGTGATGAGGTCGAGATTGTATTCCCGTTCCAGACGCTCCTGAATGATCTCCATGTGCAGCAGACCAAGGAAGCCGCAGCGGAAGCCGAAGCCCAGGGCGATGGAGCTTTCCGGCTCGTAGCTCATGGAGGCGTCGTTGAGCTTCAGTTTTTCCAGTGCGTCCCGTAAATCCTGATATTTGGCGCCGTCGGCGGGGTAGATGCCGGAGAACACCATGGGCTGGGCGGGACGGTAGCCGGGCAGGGGCTGGGCGGCGGGATTCTCCACGCCGGTGACGGTGTCGCCCACCCGGGTGTCCGCAACGGTTTTGATGGAAGCGGTGATGTAGCCCACTTCCCCGGCGCCCAGCGCGTCCGAGGGGTTCAGCCCGCCGGGAATCATGGTGCCCACCTCCACCACCTTGTAGACCGCGCCGGTGGCCATCATTTTGATGTCCATGCCGGGCTTCACCGTTCCCTGCTTGATGCGGGTGTAGACGATGACGCCCCGGTAGGAATCGTACTGGCTGTCGAAGATCAGCGCCTGCAATGGCGCGTCCCGTTCGCCGGTGGGAGCAGGGACGTCCCGGACGATCATCTCCAGAACGGCGGGGATGTTGATGCCGTTTTTGGCGGAAATTTCGGGGGCGTCTTCGGCGGGAATGCCGATGATGTCCTCAATTTCCGATTTCACCTCAGCCGGACGGGCGGATGGAAGGTCAATTTTATTGATGACGGGCAGGACTTCCAGCCCGGCGTCGATGGCGAGATAGGTATTGGCGAGGGTCTGGGCTTCCACGCCCTGAGAGGCGTCCACCACCAGAATCGCGCCCTCGCAGGCGGCAAGGCTCCGGGAGACCTCGTAGTTGAAGTCCACGTGACCCGGGGTGTCGATCAGGTTCAGGACGTATTTTTCGCCGTCGGCGGCGGTATAGTGCAGGGTGACGGCGCTGGATTTGATGGTGATGCCCCGCTCCCGCTCCAAGTCCATGGAGTCCAGCATCTGCTCGGCGCGGATGCGCTGGTCGATGGCGTGGCACTGCTCCAGCAGCCGGTCGGCGAGGGTGGACTTGCCGTGATCGATATGGGCGATGATGGAAAAGTTGCGGATGTTGGATAATTCGGTCATATGGATTACCTCATGAATGTGGGATCGAAGGAGCTTGCGCGCCCCCAAATGGGCATACTGCCTTATTCTCACAATTATAACGAATTTTTCCCAAAAAGTAAACCGTATGTTTTCCCGAAATCAGGGGAAAACTGTCCTCGATGAAAGAAAAATTTTTGAGAAATGCCCTTGTCATACCGAAAAAAACGGGGTATAGTTTAACGGCACAAGAGTTTTATGGATTTTTACATAGAAAAAAGGAGATTCTCTATGAGTAGTAGTACGCCGAAGAAGGCTCCAAAAGCCAACATGGATGATGTTCACGCCGCATTGCAGGCGCTCATCACGCAGGCGAAGAAGGACGGCATGATCCGTGCCTCCGACCTGAACGCCCAGCTGGAGAAGATGCAGCTGACGCCGGAAAAGATCGAGGACATTTACGACCGTCTGGATGCCATGAATATTCAGGTGGTCACCGCCGATCTGGAACTGGATCTGGGGGACGACGATCTCGACCTGGGGCCGGACGACGATATCAATCTGGCGGGCATTGACGAGGAGGAGCTGGTCGACCCCGTTGACCTTGCCGCCGAGTACAGTCTGGACGACCCGGTGCGGATGTACCTCAAGGAGATCGGCCAGATCAAGCTCCTTTCCGCCGAGGAAGAGGTGGAGCTGGCCAAGCGCGTCTCCGAGGGGGATCAGGAAGCGAAGAACAAGCTCACCGAGGCGAACCTGCGTCTGGTGGTCTCCATCGCAAAGAAATATTCCGGCCGCGGCCTGCACATTCTGGACCTGATTCAGGAAGGCAACACCGGCCTTATCCGCGCGGTCGATAAATTCGACTGGACAAAGGGAAACAAATTCTCTACATATGCCACCTGGTGGATCCGGCAGGCCATCACCCGCGCCATCGCGGATCAGGCCCGGACGATCCGTGTCCCGGTGCATATGGTGGAGGTCATCAACAAGGCCACCCGCTGCAACCGGAAGCTGGTGCAGGAGCTTGGCCGCGAGCCTACCGTGGAGGAGATCGCCGCGGAGCTGAACCTGCCTGTTGAGAAGATCATCGAGGCCAACCGTACCGCCGCCGACACGCTGTCCCTGGACACCCCTGTGGGTGACGAGGAAGATACCTCCATCGGCTCCTTCGTGGAGGACGAGCGCACCCCCGGCCCCGCCGACGCCACCTCCAACGCCCTGCTTGCCGAGGCGCTGAAGGAGATTCTGGACACCCTGACGGAGCGAGAAGCGGACGTCCTGCGGATGCGCTTCGGCATGTACGACGGACGCACCCACACGCTGGAAGAGGTCGGACAGATTTTCGGCGTCACCCGGGAACGTATCCGCCAGATCGAGAACAAGGCCATCCGCAAGCTGCGCCATCCCAGCCGCGCCAAGAAGATTCGGGACTTCTACTGCTGAGCACACACAATCCGAACCCGGTTCCCAGATGGGAGCCGGGTTCGTTTCTTACGGGAAAAATGGTTACGCGCGAAGGGTCTTGACGAACGCCGCCCGGTCGGCGGCCTTGAAATAGGCCGAGCCGGTGACCAGTGCTTCCGCGCCGTTTTCCCGGCAGGTTCTGTACGTCACAGCGTCTACGCCGCCGTCCACTTCGATGATGCAGGCGGGGTTTACCTCGTCCAGCATCTGGCGGATTTTTTTCACCTTGGGCATCATGTCGGCCATGAATTTCTGCGCCCCGAAGCCCGGCTCCACGGTCATTACGAGCACCATGTCGCACTTGGCAAGGTAGGGAATGGCAGCTTCCGCCGGGGTTTTCGGCTTCAGGGAAATGGCGGCTTTGCAGCCCATAGCCCGGATTTTGTCGAGACAGGCCAGCGTGTTCTGAGGCTGGTCGGATTCTAAGTGAATGGTCAGCCAGTCCGCGCCGGCTTTGATGAATTCCTCGGCGTAGCGGATGGGACGGTCGATCATCAGATGTACGTCCAACGGCAGGGAAGTGACAGGCCGCAGCGCTTTCACCACCGGAATGCCGATGGAGATGTTGGGGACGAAAATTCCGTCCATCACATCTACATGCACCCAGTCGGCGCCGCTGCGCTCGATGTCGTGAATATCCCGTTCCAGATTGGCAAAATCGGCGGATAAAATAGACGGAGCAATGACAGGCATAGAAAAATCCTCCCGCAAAAATCCTTTTCCTCTAAGATACCACAAAAGCCACGGGAAAGCAACATTGGAAAAAAGTTCCTGTATGCTTTGCCCTCGGCGGCGCATACTATTCCCGAATCCAAAGAAAAGGAGGCTGCTACTATGAACTGTCATGCCAACAAGAGCATCGAGTGTACTGTCCAGCAGTGCGCCAACCACTGCGAGGGCGAGAACTACTGCTCTCTGGATCGCATTCTGGTGGGTACTCACGAGGCTTGCCCCACCGTGGATCAGTGTACCGACTGCATGTCCTTCCGCAAGAAGTAACTTGTTTCGCGGCAGTGAAAGCTGCCGCGATTTTTTCTTAGGAAACTCTGAAGAAATCGTCTGCGACTGTGAGCGGATCTTTTCCGCCCACTCTTCGGCATCGAAAACGGGAAATACACAAAGTATTCCTCCGTTTCCGATGCCTCGATTGGACGAAAAATCTCTCGCTCACAGTTCTTGCCGATTTAATCAGAGCTTCCTTTATTATTTGCTGTTCCCCTTGACGAAAAGCCGGAAAAATTGTAAAATTCAAATATCCTTCACATGTCGATACATATTTCTTCATATGTGACGGATAGAGTAGGATAAGAAAAGAGAAGGAGGTAACCACCATGGACACCTTTGCAAATAGCGAATATCCGGAAGAAAATAACCCGGCTCCCGAAGCGAGTTTCGACGCCCCGCAGGAGCCGCAGAACGAAGCTCCTCAGGAACCACGGAATGAAGTTCCTCAGGAGCACCAGAGCGAACCCCAGTCCGGCACCTATCATGCCGCCGGTACGGGCCGCAGGGAGTCTCCCTACGCCAATTCCCCCTACATGACCGGCCAGCCCCGGCCGTATCAGTATCAGTACCAACCCCAGATGCAGCCGCCAGAGAAGCGGGAGAAAAAGCCCCGTAGATCCGGCAAGTCGCCTTGGAAGACCGTTATCGCCGCCGTTCTTGTTGTGGCGCTGGTGGCTTCCGGCTGCCTGATCACGGCTTCCGGCGTCAACCGGAAGTGGGAGCAGAAAACCAGCCAGATCACCCAGCAGCTGGGCAGGCAAATTGACGATTTGCAGAAGCAAATCAACAGCGTTCCTTCTGGTACATCCGGCGCGCTCCCGGCAGCGGACGGTTCGGCCATGACTCCGGCGCAGCTGTATCAGAGCAACGTTGACAGCGTGGTGGCCATTTCCTGCACTATGCAGACCACCGCCTACGGCCAGAGCGTGGAGGGAACGTCCTCCGGTTCCGGCTTCATCCTGACGGAGGACGGCTACGTGGTGACCAACTACCACGTTGTGCAGAATGCAAGCAATATCACCGTCACCACCCACAGCGGCGACGAGTACGACGCTACGGTGAAGGGCTACGACGCGACCAATGACGTGGCCGTTCTGAAGGTGGAAGCCGAGGGGCTGTCCGCCGCGACCATCGGCAGCAGCGGCAATCTTTCCATCGGCGACATGGTAGTCGCCATCGGCAATCCCCTTGGTCGTCTGGCGGCAACGGAGACCGTCGGCTACGTCAGCGGCATCAACCGGGAGGTCACCACCGACAACACCGTTATCAGTATGCTGCAAACCGACGCGGCCATCAACCCGGGCAACTCCGGCGGCCCGCTGTTCAATATGTACGGCGAGGTCATCGGCATCACCACGGCCAAGTATTCCGGCACCACCAACTCCGGCGCGTCCATCGAGGGCATCGGCTTTGCCATCCCCATTGACGACGTGATGGGCATTATCTCCGACCTGATCGACTACGGCTACGTCACCGGCGCTTACATGGGCATCACCGTGAAGGACAACGACAAGGAAGCCGCCGCTCAGTTCGGCCTGCCCACGGATGGCGCTTACGTCGTGGACGTGACGCCGGGCAGCAGCGCGGACAAAGCCGGTATCCAGTCCAAAGACCTGATTACCGCAGTGGACGATCACAAGATCGCCACCAGAACCGACCTGACCCGCGCGTTGCGGAACTACAAGGCGGGCGACACTGCCCAGATCACCGTCGTTCGCAGCGGACGGGAACTGACGCTGACCATCACCTTTGACGAAAAGCCCCACAGCACCACCGTCGAGACCGCCCCGCAGGAGGATTCGTCCATGCCCAGCGAGGGGGACTACAACGACTGGTACGAATACTTCCGCCGTTTCTTCGGCGGCTGATGATTGAACAAAGCAGCAAATTGCCCCGGACATCCTTGGATGTCCGGGGCGTATTGTTTATGGAAATTACTTGCCCAGCAGCGCGGTAATGTCCGCGTCAGCCAGGGTGAAATTGGCTTCGCCGCCGGAGAGGGTCAGGCGGTAGACGTCCGAAGACACGCCCTTGGCGATGACCTCGGCCAGAGAGAAGCTGACGGAGATGGTGCCGTTGGTGAAGGTGATGGTATCGATACCCCGGCTCTGCAGGGTTTGCAGCCCGGAGATCGCGCCTTCCAGAATGGCGATGTCGGCCTGGGCGGTGAGCAGCAGAACGCCGTCCTCCTGCTTCGTCTCCACGGGGAGCGCCTTGCCCGTCTCGTCAATGACGCGATAGAGCGCCGCTTTGACCGGCTGGGGTTCAGCGGAGGCAGTCAGGAAGCTGCTGCGGGGCTTGGGCTGGGGGATGTCAAAGGTCGTCCCGGGGTCTAAGCGCTCGACGCTGCCGTCGGGGGACAGGCCGGAGGTATCCACATCCCCCTCCTGAGCATCGACGAGGGTTGTCCCCTGATGCGATCCGCCCGCGCCAATGGCCGCGCCTGCGCCGTCCATACTGTCGCCCACGCCGCCGGCGGCCTTTACATTTGCACTGCCGGAAATGGAGATATTCTTTCCTTCTCCGGCGGCAGTGGAGTCGAGGTTACGGCAGCCGCCGCCGATTCCGGCGCTGCATGTGCCGCCTATGGCGATTACTTCGGCATCGGAAATGGTGATGTTTTCACCATTGGAGCCATAGCCTCCGCCGATACCCGCAGAGTAATTGCCGCCGACTGCTGTGACACGTCCGCCGGTGATTTTGATATTGGTGCCGCTGCCGGCATTCGAAGTCTGAGATCCGCCGCCGCCAATGCCTGCGCCGCCAATACGGCCGGGATCGTCTTGTTTCCCTACGGCTGTGACATTTCCGCCGGTGATGGTGATGTCGGAGGCGCTGCAGTCCCAGCCACCACCGATCCCTGCGCCGCCGCCGTTGCCGGTGGCAAAAATATCGCCGCCGGTGATGGTGATGTTGCCGACGTTGTAGTTACCGGATGCGAGACGGTCTTCGCTGCCGATGCCCGCGCCGTTGTCGCCGCCGACGGCTACCAGCTGGCCGGAGCCGGATTCGGAGCCGATGGTCAGATTGCCGCCGTTGCCCTTTTCCACACCGGCGCGTGTGTTTCCGCTTTGCAGGGTGTTGTCCAGTTCAACGTTCAGGTTGACGTTGCCGGCGCCCTCGGTTCTCACCGCCGCGTCGCCTGCACCCTTCGGCCCTGCGCCGCCGGTGGTGTCGATGTTGGTGTCCTCCAGAGTGACGTTGGCCGTCGCCCCTGTGTCCGCCCTGATGGTGACATTGTTGGTGGTGGAAGCGGAAGAATCCCGGTTCCGGATGACGGGGGCGGAATCCTCCTTGGTCACGCCGCCTTGGCTGACGTTCTGGCCGCTATCGGTGGCGGAGACGGTGATGCTGCCGTCCTCCAAGTACCAGGTATCCGCCATCGCGACGGTGGGCAGAAAGACCGCGATCAGTGCCAGAGAGACGAGCCGGGTCAAAAGCTTTCGGATGTTCATAGCGTTGCCTCCTTACAGCGGGAAGGTTTCGTGGTGTACAAACCAATCATAACATGGATTGGAAGAAAATGCAAGGGGATAAACAGATTTATTTCGGGAGCGTCTGCCGGTTTCCCTGTTGCAAAGGGTTCCCATTTGTGATAAGATAGCTGTAACTATATGCTGGAGGGGAACCATGGACGACGCGACTTTGAGAAATCAGATCGGCTCCAATATTGCCGCGTACCGCAAGCAGGCGGGACTGACCCAGGCGGGACTGGCGGAAAAACTGAATTATTCCGACAAGGCCGTCTCCAAATGGGAGCGGGGAGAATCCGTGCCGGATGTGATGACGCTGGTGCAGCTGGCAGAGCTGTTCCAGATACCGGTGGGGGAACTGCTGGCCGACCCCAACGCCCTGCCGGGAAACCCCGGCACGCTGGAGCGGGCCATGACGCAGGTGTCCGAAAAGGCGCTCAAGCGCAGGGCCAACAAGAATGTGATATTAGCGCTGTCGTCCACGCTGGTGTGGTTCATTGCGCTGCTGATATTCGTCATCATGTCCTCGTTCAGGGCCGTGGAGCGCTACAGCTGGCTTGCCTTTTTCTACGCCGTACCCATCAACGCCATCGTGATGCTGAGCCTGCTGTCGGCGTGGCACGATTTCCGGAAAAACCGGCTGCTGATCTCCGCCATCGTGTGGGGATTCCTGATCGCCATTCATGTTTCCGGACTGCTGATCTTCCGGTATAATTTCTGGAAAATTTACCTTCTGGGCATTCCGGGGCAGATCGCCATTTTCCTGTGGTTCCGGATGTTCCACCCGGTGAGCGAGAAAGCGGAGGGTACGGACAATGGATAAGACGGAACTGCGCCGCCGGATTCGGGAGAAAAAACGGGCGATGACGCCGGAAGAAATTGAAGAGCGGAGCCGGGAGCTTGGCCGCCAGTTTGCCGCGACGGAAGCCTATCGCAAGGCAAAGACCATTTACGGCTACATGCCCTACAACCAGGAGGTGCGCACCGTCCCCATGCTGGAGCAGGCGCTCCGGGACGGAAAAAAAGTGGCCGTGCCCAAGTGTTACGGCGACGAAATGAAGTTTATTTACCTGGACGACCTGACCAAAGTGGCGAAGGGCTACGCCGGGATTCCGGAACCCATCGCGGACGAGCCGGTCGCCCATGACGAGACGGCGCTGGTGCTGATGCCCGGGCTGGCCTTCGACCCCCAGGGACACCGCATCGGCTACGGCGGCGGTTTTTACGACAAGTTCCTGTCCCGGGAGCCGAACCATCCCACGCTGGCGCTGTGCTACGATTTTCAGATGCTGCCCCATCTGGACACCGAGGAACACGACATCCCTGTGGACACGGTGCTCTGGGCGTAGGCGCATATATACAAGGAGAGAAAGATATGCAGTTTGTCATTGTTTTGCTGATCGCAGCCGCCGTGTTCGGCGTGTGCTATCTGGTGGATAAGGGCTTTTCCAAGGCGTTCCGGGGCAAGGCGCAGCACCGTTCCGGCATGGCCGTCCGGGCGAACAAGCGCTTCGGCGTGTTCGGCGTGGTGCTGACGGTGCTGGGCGTCATGGCGTTCTGCATTGGCATCGGCGACGGGCCGGTGCTGATCGTGGGCGGCCTGATCGTGTTTGCCATGGGCATTTTTTTGGCGGTGTACTACCTGAGCTTCGGCATTTTTTACGACGGGGAAAGCTTCCTAATGTCCCGGTTCGGGAAGAAGGACGCCGTGCACCGCTATGAGGAGATCGTAGGGCAGAAGCTGTACGTGGTGCAGGGCGGCAGCATCGTGGCGGAGCTGTACCTGAAGGACGGCTCCACTGTCAGTCTGCAATCCACCATGGACGGCGTATATCCCTTTCTGGACACCGCCTTTGCCGGTTGGTGCCTCCAGACGGGGCGCGACCCTGAGAGCTGCGACTTCCACGACCCCAGCAAGAGCCTGTGGTTCCCGCCGGTGGAGGAAAGCTGATGGCGCACATTCCCAGCGGAACGACACAGGAGCTGGAGTTGGTCACCTTCCGACAGGCGCTGGAAGCCGCCGACACCCCCAGCGACGAATACGATATCAAAAAGTGGATCTACGCTCCCAATTTTTACTCGGAATACCGTTACATATTGGGGACGCGGGGGAAAAAGCCGCTGATCTGCATTGGCATCAACCCCTCCACGGCCAGACCCGACGCGCTGGACAACACCTTAAAATCCGTGGAGCGCATTGCCCTGGGAAACGGGTTTGACAGCTTCATCATGTTCAACGTCTACGCCCAGCGGGCGACCTCTCCCGACGATATGGAAAAGGTCTGCAACCCGCTGCTCCACGCGGAAAACCTGAAAGCGTTCCGGTATGTGTTGTCTCTTTCAGAGCATCCGGTGGTGTGGGCGGCATGGGGCGCGATTATTGAAAAGCGGAAGTACCTGCCCGACTGTCTGCGGGATATGCTGCTGGCAGGGGAGGAGTATGGGGCGGAATGGTGCTGCGCCGGTGCCATTTCCCGGAAGGGACACCCCCATCATCCGCTGTATCTGCGGAAGGATGAGAAGCTTAGACCTTTCGACGTGAAAGCGTATTTGGAACAGTTATAGAAAAATTAAGGGTCGGTGGCTTCACCGACCCTTGTGCAGCATTTGGAATATGGAGGATTTCTTATGAAATTGCTGATTGCATCCGATATTCACGGCAGCGCCTTCTGGTGCCGCCGCCTTTGCGACCTGATAGAGACGGAACGTCAGGACAGGCTGATCCTGCTGGGAGACTTGCTGTACCACGGCCCCCGGAACGACCTACCCCGGGACTACGCGCCGAAGCAGGTGATCCCCATGCTGAGCCGGTACCGGGAAAACATCATCGCGGTTCGGGGCAACTGTGAGGCGGAGGTTGACCAGATGGTTCTGCCATTTCCCTGTATGGCGGAGTTTTCCCAGCTGCTTCTGGACGGGAAAACCTTCTATCTGACCCATGGACATCACCACAACCCGGATGATCTTCCGCCCCTGCCGGAGGGCAGCGTGTTCCTGTTTGGGCACACCCATGTGAAGATGGATGAAGTGCGCTCCGGCGTCCGCTGCCTGAACCCCGGCAGTGTCTCCATCCCCAAGGACGGAAGCCACAGCTGTCTGATTTATGAAAACGGAGAATTTTCTTTTCGGATTTTGGAGGAATGACCGTGGATTCGACAGAATGCGAGACCTGCTGGTATTATGATTATGATGAGGAGTACGACGAATACGACTGCATGATGGATTTGGACGAGGACGAGGTTTACCGCATCGCCAATTCCCCCTCCCGGCACTGCCCCTTTTACCGGCAGGGCGACGACTACACCCTTGCAAGGAGACAATAGATGAAACGATGGTATCCCGCGCTGATCCTGCTGTGCCTGCTGCTGGCGGGCTGTTCCGGGAAGGGGGAGGAAACGACGTTCCCCACTCAGACGGAGGCCGTTCCCGTGGAAGCAGCGCCGCCTGCCGGGCTGCATGACCCGGATGACCCGCTGGAAGTGCGTTACGGCGACGCCCTGCGGGCGTATCCCCTGAGCGCCCCCAATGTGGCCGGAATGAAGGCCATGGGCAGTGACCTGCTGGTGTTCTCCGACACCGAGGTCAGCACCCGCATCACCCGGCTTTCCGGGGAGGAACTGTACATAGCGGCCACCGCCCGGCTGGATTTTGGCCTTACTCCGGATAACCCGTCCCTACAGGTCACGGAAAGCGGCCTGAGCTATTTTGACCCGGTGAACCGGCAGACGGTGGTGCTGGATGCTTCTCTGCGGGAGATCACCCACATTCCCGTGCCGGAGGACTTGGAGGGAACGCCTCTGCTGTCCCGCGACCGGGAGACCTTGTACTACTGCACAAAAGCGGGCGTCCGCGCATGGAATCTGGAAACGGGCATCCGCCGGGTCATCAAGGAAGCCGGGTTCGCCCAACAGAGCGTGACGGGGCTGCACCTGAACGACACCGTCCTGCAATGCCGCGTGGCGGACAACGAGGGCAATGCCAGCACGCTGCTGCTTTCCACGGAAAGCGGGCGGATATTATATGAAGGGGCGCAGGAGCTGACGATGCGCTCCCGGGGCGACAGCTATTTTATCTCCTTCCCCACAGGCTGCACCCGGGCGCTGCTGTTCGGGCAGGCGGGGGAGGAAGCCCCTCTGGCGCTGACCCCGGCGGAGCTGAGCGGGGAGGACTTTCTTCTGGAGACCTTCGCCGACGCGGTGACGGCCAGCGTTGCGTCGGATACGGAGATCAAGCTGGACTATTACGATCTGGAAACCGGACGCCGCCGCAGTTCCGTGACCCTTCCGTTCTTCGACCTGCCCCTGACGGTGGAGGAGTCCGCCGACGGCTGGGTCTATTTCCTGCTTTACAACAACGACGGTCGGCCGGTCATTTACCGCTGGGATACAGCCGCGCTGGAATTCGCCGTTTCCGACACGGAGGTCTACACCGGCCCCTATTATTCCGACCAGGAGCCGGACTATCACGGGCTGGTGTGGTGCGAGTATTACGCGAGAACCATCGGCGATACCTACGGCGTTGAGGTGCTATTGTGGGAGGACGCCAATCTGGTGCAGCCATGGGACTACAATTTTGAAACGGAATATCTGGTGCCGGTTTTCAAACGGGAGCTGGACTGGCTGAACGAGCGCCTTGCCAATTTCCCGGAGGGGATGCTGGAAGCTGCAATTTCCCATTTTTCCTCTCTGAAGATCTGTCTGGTGCGGGAGATCATCGGCAGCGCCGAATCCGGCAGTGTGAGCAGGGCGAACGGCATCCAGTTTATGAACGGGACGGACGCCTACATCGTGCTGGCGGCGGGGGATACCTCGGAAAAAGCGCTGTACCACGAGCTTTACCATGTGATGGAGACCCACATCTTAGGCAACAGCATCGCCCTCGACCAGTGGGCAAAGCTGAATCCTGTAGGATTTGCGTACGACTACGATTACCTTGCCAACGCTCAGCGGGACGGCAGTGAATTTTTGCAGCCGGACACCCGCAGCTTTGTGGACACCTACTCCATGAGCTATCCCAAGGAAGACCGGGCGCGGATCTTTGAGTATGCCATGACGGCGGGAAACGAGCCGCTATTTGCGGCCTCGCCCCTGCAATACAAGCTGAAAATGCTGTGTCAGGGGATACGGGAGGCTTTCGGCCTGAAAAAATCCACGGAAAACTTCCCGTGGGAGCAGTACCTGAATCAGCCTATGGCGTACACGGGAAAATAACAAAAGCGCTGTCATTCAGAACCATCGGTTCCAAGTGACAGCGCTTTTTCATTATGGATTTGCCGCTATGCAGTTGATTCTGACGGTAGATGATCAATCTTCGGGGAACAGCTTTTCCCGGCAGTAGCGGATGATGGCCTTTCGGGTGATGAGGCCGATGAACGCGTCCTTGTCGTCTACTACAGGAACAAAGTTCTGATTGGATGCCCGCTCCACCAGCTCGTGCATAGAGGTGGTGACCCGGACGGGGACGTTATCCTTCCGGCGGGCGATCTCCATGACCCGGCGGGCTTCGGCCTGACGCATATCCATGTAGCACATGTTCTTCATGGCCCACAGAAGGTCGCCCTCTGTCAATGTTCCCCGGTATTCGCCACGGTGGTTGAGAATGGGAATCGCGGCGTAGCCTGCGGATTCCATCTTTTCCAGTGCCTGCCGGATGGTATAATCATCGTACAAATATGCACACATCGCTTTTGGTGTCAGAAAAAACAGAATGTTATTCATGGGGTTCTCCTTTTCGGCGCGGCTGATTGGGAGGATGCCTTACTGCCGCTTTATACATTATAGCATAAACGAAACGGAAAAGTATGAAATTTTCTTGTTAATTTGCAACCGGCCAACCAAAAAATCACGACGGTTTTTGTGCGGAATGACGGTTCTATTTTCCAAAGTGAAAATCAGAAAAATCGAAGGTCGCGAAATAGTCCTCCGGCGTCTCGGCGCGGCGGATGAGCTGGAAGCTGCCGTCCTCTTTCAGCAAAACCTCCGCGGAACGGAGCTTGCCATTATAATTGTAGCCCATGGAGAAGCCGTGAGCACCGGTGTCGTGAATGGCTACAATGTCGCCGATCTGGATTTCCGGCAGACTCCGCTCGATGGCGAATTTGTCGTTGTTTTCGCACAGACCGCCGGTGACGTCATAGACGTGATCGAGAATGGCGTCCTCCTTGCCCAGCACGGTGATGTGGTGGTAAGCGCCGTACATGGCCGGGCGCATCAGGTTGGCGGCGCAGGCGTCCAGACCCACGTATTCCCGGTAGATGTGCTTTTCATGAATGACGGTGGAGATCAGGTGGCCGTAGGGCGCCAGCATGAACCGGCCAAGCTCGGTGAAAATGGCGACGTCACCCATGTCGTTGGGGGTCAGGATCTCCTCATATTTCACCCGCACGCCCTCACCGATGACGCCGATGTCGCATCTGGGCTGCTCGGGGCGGTAGTCCACGCCGATGCCGCCGGACAGGTCGATGAAGGAAATATGCGCGCCGGTGGCGTTGCGCAGCCGCACCGCCAGACGGAACAGCTGCCCGGCCAGAGCGGGGTAGTATTCATTGGTGGTTGTGTTGGAGGCAAGGAAGGCGTGAACGCCGAAGTGCTTCGTGCCCAGCTTCATCAGCCGGGTGATGGCCCCTGCCATCTGGTCTTCGGTCATGCCGTATTTGGCGTCCCGGGGCATGTCCATGATGGTGTTGCCCAGAGAGAAGGAACCGCCCGGGTTATACCGCAGACACACCGTCTCGGGGACCGGCCCCATGGATGCCAGAAAATCCACATAGGTGGCATCGTCCAGATTGATGTACACGCCCATATCCCGCGCCTTGCGCATATCCAGCGCCGGCGTATCGTTGGAGGAAAAGATCACGTCATGTCCCGTGATGCCCACGGCCTCGGACAGCAGCTCGGTATAGGTGGCGCAGTCGCAGCCGCAGCCCTCCTCGTGGAGAATTTTCAGCAGGAAGGGGTTGGGGGTGGCCTTGACGGCAAAATACTCCCGGAATCCGGGATTCCAGGAAAACGCCGCCTTCAGTAACCGGGCGTTGGCGCGGATGCCGGCCTCGTCGTAAACGTAAAAGGGGGTGGGGATCTGCTCGCGGATTTCCTTTGCTTTTTCCAGAGTCAAAAACGGTATCTTTTTCATAGCTCGAACCCTCTCTATTCTATGCAAAAAACGGCGTACTTTACGCCGTGACTAGGAGAATTGTATTGTATGGAAGGACATTTGTCAACCCCGTATCCACTTCTCACCCCGGTAGAAACCGAATTTCTCCGCCGGGGAGAGAACTCGACAAAATGGCGGTTTCTTTTTTGTGAAAAATGTGCTATACTCCCTCCATCTTCACAAAGGAAGGAAACAAAAATGAAACGAACGAAATTGTCCGACCGCCAGCTCCCGGATTACAGCCGGGGCGAAGAGATCATGAACATGGTCACCCACATCGTCGGCGGCGCTGTAGGCGTCGTGGCGCTGACGCTATGCGTCATTTTCGCCGCCCTCCACGGCAATCCCTGGGGCGTTGTCACCTCCGCCATTTACGGCAGCGCCATGGTCACCATGTTCACCATTTCCAGCGTCTACCACGGTCTGAAGCCCACCCTGGGCAAAAAGGTGATGCAGGTGATCGACCACTGCACCATTTATTTCCTCATCGCGGGAACCTACACCGTGATTTTGCTGTCCGCCATCCGTCCGGAGAATCCCGTCCTTGCGTGGGTGCTGTTCGGCTTTGAGTGGGGCATGGTGGCGCTGGCCACGACCCTGACGGCCATTGACCTGAAGAAATACCGGGTCTTTTCCATGATCTGCTATATCGGCATGGGCTGGGCGATCATTTTCTTTGCAAAGCAGGCAATGCAGGCGCTGACCTTCCCGGGCTTTCTGCTTCTGCTGCTGGGCGGCATTGCCTACACGGTCGGCTCCATTCTGTACGGATTGGGCAAGCGCAGGAAGTGGATGCACTCCGTATTTCACATTTTCGTCGATTTGGGGGCGCTGCTCCAGTTCTTCTGCGTTCTGTTTTATGCAATCTGACGAAAAAATCAGGGTCACGCCACTCCTCGGAAGGAAAAAACCGCCATAAATTTGGTTAATGCTACGAAAATCGTTTTTCGCTATACTAAGGGTTGATTTGTTCACGGTTTAGACATATAATGATACTCGCCAGGCGGTGATACGCCACCGCAGGGTAACTTAACTAAGGAGGAAACCTATGCTTACTTTCATTCTCTGCATTGCAGCTCTGGTCGTCGGCTACATCTTCTACGGCAAGCGCGTAGACAAGATCTTTGGCTCTGACGACCGGGAGACGCCTGCCATCGCGCTCAACGACGGCGTTGACTTCGTCCCGATGAAGGGTTGGAAGATCTTCCTGGTTCAGCTGCTGAACATCGCTGGTCTCGGCCCCATCTTCGGCGCTCTGAACGGTGCTCTGTTTGGACCTGTCGTCTATCTGTGGATCGTCTTCGGTACCATCTTCGCCGGCGGCGTCCACGACTATATGTGCGGTATGCTGTCCATGCGGCACAAGGGCGCCAGCATTTCCGAGATTACCGGTACTTATCTGGGCAAGGTCATGCTGCAGGTCATGCGCGTGTTCTCCGTCATCCTGCTGGTCATGGTCGGCGTCGTGTTCTCCAAGGGTCCCGCCGGTCTGCTGGCTCTGCTGACCCCCGAGAAGCTGGACGCTACCTTCTGGCTGTGGGTCATCATCATCTACTACTTCATCGCCACCTTCGTTCCCATCGACAAGGTCATCGGCAAGATTTACCCCATCTTCGGTATCTGCCTGATCATCATGGCCGTCGGTGTTGCGGGTGTTCTGCTGTTCTCTCACGAGTATCAGATGCCCGAGCTGTGGAACAACTTCTATAACCAGCATCCTCAGAACATCCACATCTGGCCGTTCATGTTCGTCACCGTGGCCTGCGGCGCCATCTCCGGCTTCCATGCCACGCAGTCTCCCATGATGGCCCGCTGCTGCACCTCTGAGAAGCAGGGTCACAAGGTGTTCTACGGCGCAATGGTCGCCGAGGGCATCATCGCCATGGTCTGGGCGGCTGCCGGTGTTTCCTTCTACGAGAACACCCAGGCTCTGCTGGAAGCCGGTGCCGGTGTGAACGCTGTTGTTTACGAGATCTGCACCACCACCATGGGCAAGATCGGCGGCGTCCTGGCTATGCTGGGCGTTATCGCCTGCCCCATTACCTCCGGTGATACCGCTTACCGCAGCGCCCGTCTGACGCTGGCCGACTGGTTCAAGATCGACCAGAAGGATTGGAAGAAGCGTCTGCTTCTGACCGTCCCCCTGCTGGGCGTCGGTGCCATCATCTGCCAGATCGACTACTCCGTGGTATGGCGTTACTTCTCCTGGTCCAACCAGACTCTGGCCATGATCGCTCTGTGGGCGGCTGCCATGTATCTGGCGCAGAACAAGCGCAACTACTGGATCTGCGCGGTTCCTGCCACCTTCATGACCGGCGTTTCCATCACCTACTTCTTCGCGGCCGGCGAGTGCCTCGGCCTGCTGTGGAAGCCTATGGGAATTGCCGAGAGCGTGTACTATCCCATCGCCGTTGTCGCCGGTGTTATCGCCGCGGTCGGCTTCCTGGCGCTGTTCCTGAAGAAGAGCGCAAAGTACAAGACCAGCACTCTGGCACAGTAATATATCATCTTATGGCCTCCCGCTTTACGGCGGGAGGCCATTTTTGGATTGCCGTCTGCTGCCCGCACGCCTCTGCGGACGGCCTGCGAAGGATTTGCGGGATAAAATGGTGTTAACCATTCTATCGAGAAATAATGACAGACCCTGATAGGGACCCCGTATGACATGCAGAAACGGCGCCGGATGGCGCCGTTTCTGTTTGCAGCATTAGGTCAATATTTCCGGGACAGGAGAGCCTCGGCTTCCTCACGGGTGATCTCCCCGGCATTGCACCGCGCCATGATCTGCACGTCCTTGTCGTTGAGCTTGTAACCCAGATAGAAGAACGTGGAAATAATCATGCCAATGACAGGCACCAGGGCGTACACAATCCACAGTCCTTCCAGCGCCCCCGCGCTCTGCTGGATGTTCAGCGCTTTCAGCGCCTCAAAGCTCTCTGCCTCCACGGAAATCCAGTGGAAGCAGCCCAGCAGCGCCAAAGCCAGCGAGGACGAGACCGCAGCGGTGATCTTCACAGAGAAGGTCTGGATGGCAAAGGTGATGCCCTTGGCGCTGATGCCGGATTTGTACTGGCCGTACTCGGCGCAGTCCGGGGTGAACATGAAGGCGAGAATGCCCACGATGCTCATGGGAATGGTGCGGACGCAGGTCAGCGTCAGGAACAGCGCCCGGTTCTCGTAGCCAACGAAGAAAATCACCAGCCCTAAGATGATGTTGACGATGTTGCACCAGAAAAGCGTCTTGAATTTATCCAGCTTTTTCAGGATGGTGGGCATGAGCATGGCGGCGAAAACACCCGGCACCATGTTCAGCAGATTCAGCACGATGGAGTAAAGGGAGTTGCCGAACAGGTAGAAGGAGACGAACAGCGTCACGGCGGCGGAGGTTTTCAGCGCGTCGGTGGCGCAGTAGCCGCCGTAGTAGGTCAACAGGTATTTGTTCTTTCCCAGATAGGAGAACATCTGCCGGGGAGAGAAGTTTTCGTCTTCCTCTTCGGGCTTATAGTTGCGCTCCTTGCAGTTGAGAGACAACGGCACCATGGTCAGGGCGCTGAAAATGGACAGTGTGGCAATGGCCAGACTGGCGCTCATGCCCACATTTTCACTGATGAGAATTGGCAGCACAACGCCGTAGATCAGCACGCCCGCCCCGGAGAACACCCGGTTGACGGAGAGCAGGGTGTTGCGCTCCGGCAGATTGTCGGTCATGGTGTTCAGCATGGCATAGGCGGGAATGTCCGTCAGAGTGTACACAGTGTCCCACAACACGTAGGCCACGCCGAACCAGACAAGTTTCCCAGTCTCCCCCAGCGCCGAGGGAATGGAGAACAGGATGATGGTCACAATGGGGATCAGTGCGGTGGAAATGCGCAGCCAGGGCAGACTTTTCTGCCCGTTTTTGAATTTCACCTTGTCGAAGATGAAGCCGAAAATGGGGTCATTCACGGCGTCCCAGATCTTGACGATCAGCAGCACGATAGCGACCTTGGCAAGGTTCACGCCCTGCATGGCAAGGTAAGTGGAAATAAAAGCTGCCGTGATGTTGTAGTAAATGTTCTGCCCGATGAAGTATGTCCAGTAGCTCAAGCGCTCCTTGAAGGTGGTCATATACCCCGGGTGTTTGTTCGCCATGGCGATCCGCCCCTCTCTTTACAATGAATGTATTCTACCATTGCGGAAAATGGAAGTCAATCGACGGAGAAATCTTTGACATTTTGAACGGAATTTGGTAGTATAGGAAGGAAAAAAGCGCCCCGTTTTTTGGCAGATTGTCATGGGGTGGAGGATAAGGAAAGGAACGCTATGGCCAACGTCATTGAAATAACGGATTTCTCCGCGCCGGAGCTGGACGTGTATGCCCGGCTGACGGAGGCGCAGCTGCTCAACCGGTTTGAACCGGCCAAGGGGATGTTCATTGCGGAAAGTCCCAAGGTCATCCACCGGGCTTTGGACGGCGGATATGAGCCGGTGTCGCTGCTCATGGAGCGCAAGGACATTACGGGCGCGGCGCGGGAGGTCATCGCCCGCTGTCCCGGCGTTCCCGTGTACACCGCGGACGAGGAGCTGCTGTGCAATCTCACCGGCTACCACCTGACCCGGGGCGTGCTGTGCGCCATGCGCCGTCCGGGGCTTCCCAACCTGGAGGATATCTGCGCCGGGGCGGCGCGGATTGTGGTTCTGGAAAACGTCCAGAACCCCACCAACGTGGGCGCGATCTTCCGTTCCGCCGCCGCGCTGGGCATGGACGCCGTGCTGCTGACCCCCGGATGCAGTGACCCGCTGTACCGC
>ENA-OYYK01000236-OYYK01000236.1-human-gut-metagenome-genome-assembly--contig:-NODE-236-length-41603-cov-11.923992_pt1 | contig 41603 bp, 37 predicted proteins | sample MGYA00243247_ERZ653443 | MGnify/ENA primary metagenome ERZ653443 (study PRJEB26926, sample SAMN06165010) | human gut metagenome | biome: ENVO:00009003; feature: ENVO:2100002; material: ENVO:00002003... | reverse complement strand
CGGAACCGCTGCTCAATTTCGCCGGTCGAGGTGATTTTGCTCAGCGGTGTACGCAGTTGGTGGTTTGTTTTTGTATTACATCTCTACTACTATCTGTAGGGGCAAGTAGAAACAAAATGATATGGGATCCACAAGCTTTCGAGAAGTTATTCTCTTTTAACATATAAATTTCAAATGACTAATGCATATTGGCAATTTCATCGAAAATTGCCAATATGCATTTTGTCGGCTTACATGCTTTTTCCAATTATTGCCCAGAAGCTCATTCAACATACCATTTTTCAACAATATTGGAGTTTCCGCTATTAGGAGAAGGACTTGCTTTTTCAAAGGCAGTTAATGTCGGCAGGTTTATGGCAGTTCCAAAAACCAAGGCATATCCTCGGCGCAGATATGTTATTCGATCAACCATTCCTTGATTCATATAGGGAACCATACGAGATATATATTGGATATCATCTGGGTTCTGAATCTTATGAATAATAAAGTTGTTACACTGCGACACAACCGTTTTTGATAACTCGCTTGGCCTTTGTGAGGATATTCCCATTAATAATCCAAATTTGCGCCCTTCCTTTGCAATTCGTTCGAATATGTTGTATCCCAAAACGCCATAATCCATGTCGGAGCGAACAAAACGGTGTGCTTCCTCAAGGATTAAGTTTATTGGCATTGAATTGCGCGGAGATAGTGCTCTCAGATAATCAAATAGCATTTTTGAAAAAACCTTTGTGACAACTTCAGTAGCAGTATCGTCTAAATTGCTTATATCGATATTGAGAAGTTGTGATTCTCCAATAATATCTCTGATGTAATCGTCAATACTTGAAAAAGAGGTTTTATCAAAGAAGTCGCCCTGTTCGCTTTCTGAAAGGTGCTTAAGTCTTGTTAACAATGTTGATGTGTATTCATATATACGTGAGGAGTTAATGCTTCCCTCATACAGCACCGCAAACTCAACCGCTTCAGTAAACCTCAGTAGTGAATAAGGAATTGTATCCTTACTGGAAAACAGATCATTTACGTTTGGAAGGATGAATGTATCACAGAACTGCATCAAACTAACGGGAGCATACATCTTGGCAAACGAAAGGCTTATTGCCTTTGATATTGGAAGTGTATCGGGTGTGGTGTTGACTCCTCTATCATTATTAATATCGGCTTCTTTATTGCCAGGAATAATTGTATCTAATTTGATTTCATCAGTGTGAAATTTGCTGAGTGTCATAAGTATTTTGGAGTTCTGAGTGGTTGGGTTTTCATTGCTGGATAACACATCTTTTATTACAGATGCAACAATGTGGTTTTTAACCTTTTTTGCATTTTCATCATCATCAGGAGCATCAAAAACTCTTATCATATCCAAGGCACGACTAATAATTGGAACTTGAGTTTTTTCTGAAGCATGTAGCAAAACTGCCCAATCGTCAACGCTTAGAGCCCATACTGGGATTTGCAGTCTCTTCTCAGCATCTCGAGCAGTACTCAGGAACTTAACATCTATGGATGGATTCTTTTCTCCAATAGAAGCAAATGCATTTTCATACTCTCCGTTTGAATCAAAAACGATGAAGTGAGCTCCTTTGGCAGAATAATTGGTTTTTGTGAAAACTTCTTGAATCAATCTTGCGATTGTGTTTGACTTGCCGGCTCCAGTATTCCCGAATACAGCAAAGTGGAATCCAAAAAACTCATTTAGCTTAACTTTTACTTGGTATTCAGGGAATATAACGGATGTACCAATGGGAAGAACCGTCAGTTTTGTTTTCCCGTTTTCATCGACAATTTCACCCGAATTGATATCGAGCATTAGCCGGAGATCTGCTTCGCTGATTATCATTATCTCTGAAAACACTGGCGGCATTTTTGTAACGCCAAAGCTAAAGAAGCCATTGCATATTTCGCCGATGAGATTAATTCGTAAGTATCTATGGCTTTCTGCTTTGTTCAGTTTTTCTGAAACCATATTGCTTTTTTCATCGACGGCAATGATCTCAGCTATAATCCTCCGGCTAATATCATCAATAGCCACATACGAGCCTATTTCACCGACAAATCTTATACCGTCATAAAGTGTGACGTAATTGCCTAAATTGTTGTACAGCTCGGCAACCACATTATTGTGACTTATTGATATTATCCGACCAATTACTCGTCTGTTCATACTATCAATTTCCTTCTCATTTTAGGCCTTCAGAACTATCCCCTAGGACCACTGCAAGCTTTTTCAAAGATTTTTTAATCTCAATTTCTTCCCTTTGTTCTTCATCTTGCATGGGAAGAACCTTCTCAACAAAGTTTTTGAAATAATGTATGTTATCTTCCGAATTAATGATCCAAATACGATTGTCTCCGATTTCCCGCAGTTTTCTAATCATATCCGAATCACCGAAAATTACAAGTCTGAAATCATAAACTGAGAGAGCGTTGAGAATAATGCGATTAATATGTTCGTCTCCGAAACTGTACCCCAACGATATCAATACAGAATTCTTTTTTAATAGATTGTTCTGCATCATTCTGAAAAGATCTGAGTATGGAACCATCAGAGTTGTCCTATCCTTCTGGGGCGTGGGATAGATCATTATTGAATCATATTTTTTCCGGCTCCTAATCAGTTCAATATCCTTTTCCAAAATGTGAGGCGTATCAGATCCGGAATCATCATCTTTAAGCCAATTAATTGAACCGTGAATTTTGTAGAGGTTTATAAAATTGCTTACACTTTTCCAAACATCCCTACTTAATCCCAAGTTTTCCACAACTACATAATTATACGAATTGGGATTAAAGATACGTTGTGCACTTCCTAAAAAACCATTATTATACATAAAGCCTAGTTCATCAAGAGCGTTTTCACTGTACAGATCGTAATTCGTCGTAAAAATATTAACTGGTACCTGCCTGGTTTTCTTGACAATGCGCAGATAAAACTCTTTATACAGCTGTATGAGTTCCTTGGAATATGGTGTATTGCATACCCTTTCAAATATGAACTTATTAATGGTACTAATCTTCCCAGATAGAGCTTTCCTACTCTGTTCAGAAGTTGTTATATTTTTTAGCGAAATAAGATGATTGATCAAAGCTTCCAAATTATTCGGGAAAAGTTCTTTAGCTGTATTCTTGCGGTCAACCTTAAGATCGGGATTGCTATCGTAAAACTCTCTTGCAAGTCCAACCATAGTTGGAATCGCCTTTTCAGCCCCGGTGTCATCTCGATAACTCGAGCAACCTGCCCCAATCAAGAAATTTAGGTTTTCTATCTGCAGGCACTGTGCAATCTCATTTGCTAATTCATCCACAGAAACCGCAGATTTATGGTTTCCCTTATAAAAATTAATAGTCGAAGTATCCATGCCTGTTCTCCTCTCAGCTATAAGCGTCAGATCATCTAAGAAGCCATAGGTTTTGTGGAGGCTCGCGATTTATCATCCTTCCAGCCGATGCCTGATATCGTTCAGCCACTCACCCTTATACATAAAATATCGAGGGCCGGCGACGCCGGCGCTGCTGCTTTTCCCTAATAACAGCGCAGCGAGGCCGGAAAGAGAGAACGGTTTGCCCTTGTATTCTACGGTCTTATCATCCAGAACCTTAAACTGCAAATCTTGGTCATCGCCCCAGAAGATGTATTCTCCGGCCTGAATGTTGCACTTTGAGAATGTAAATGGAGAGAGCCGTTCTTTGTGCTCTTCCTCAATCTCCTGTGCGGTTTCCTCCGCCTGTTTCTGCGCTTCATCCATAGCAATTCGTTTAAGTTTATCCGCACACCCATGGATCTCAGCGATGGCCTCCAGGATGGAATAAGCATCCTCTGGTGACATGGCGTAAAATTCACGGACTCGCTGTTTGCCATTGAAGTTTTCAATGGATCTCAGGTTGGGATTCAGCTTATCGATAATGCTGTGGATTTTCAAATCGGAAAGCCGAGAGTTTACTTCATAGGTCGCATAGACACGGAACGCAAATGGAATACACTCGCTCCGGTTGAGTTGCTGGAGCCGCTTATCGATATCGTCTGCATACCCGATCTTCACGTATTCCGGAAAGGATGGATTGGTCAGTATGTAGATCACGCCTGCTTTGTCCATAGCTTTAACCCTCTATTCTTTCTTCCTGCTTTTCATTTGAACCAGGACAGTCTTGATTCTCTTCCGACATATGCGTTTCTTCCTTTGACTCCAAATACATACAATATAGCGTTGGTTCGATCATCATATCATTGATCGGCCGTAACGATGGGGCATAACCAATAAGTCTACGAATCAATCCGCAATTTTTAATAAAATGTTGAAAACAAGCATCATCATTTTCTTTTGAACGAAAGGTTGCCCTTGCAGTGTCACAAATATTCAGAATTGTAGATAATGCCTGGATATCCTCTTGGCCAATAATCCCCGATTCCAACAGTACAGCTTCTTGGCTTTTTACCGCAAAAACCTGCTCTGCTAAATCATCGAAGAAAACCATCAGAATACGGACAAATGTGGGGATTAGAGCTGAATTGTTCATCGCTTGGTTCTCTACATTCTCGACCCACTCATACCACTTTTTTGAATCTGTACACTGATCATTTTCTGCGCTTTCAAAAGCCAGAAGTTGAAGCCCTTGATCAAAGACATGGAAGAGATTAGACAAAAGAGCTTCACGGTGTTCAACTGCTTTTTGGTTCTGCAGTTGGAAGTTTGCCACTTCGATTCTCCAGGCAACGATAATTGATGCAATACCTCCGCATGTAATGCTTGTCCAAATAGTAAAAACGGCTTGGCATCTTTGAAACAATAACGAGATGCTCGTCAGAGCAATAGCTCCGACCAACAACCAAAAATACAATCTGTTGTTGGGAGCAATTGCCTTTTTCTTCACAGCTTCTTGTTTTTTCTGTCTCTTAATCCAATTCCACAACTGGGTTTCCTCCTTAACGCTTTGCACCGGTTGCATAGACATGGAAGGTAGGGGGGAATGCACTTGCTTCTATTGCGCTGCTGTAGCCACTTATCGATATTGCCCGTATAGCCGATTTTAACATATTCCGGGAAGGACGGGTTGGTCAGTATGTAGACCACACCTGTTTTATCCATTTTGCTTGATCTCCTTTCCTCTTCGCGTCGTTAGCCAACCCGTCTTTTTAGTGAAGAAAGGTATTGCTCATACTTTCGTAAAAACATGAGCATGCCGTATGATTCCATGAAAGCATAGTCGGGCGTATCGGCTTCCGTGATCGGAAGCATAATGCTGTTATGGGCCATTCGTTCGGCATTGAACTTATACAGATAACCGAATTTCTGTTTCTGCATGAGAATACAGGCTTTCATGAACAGTAAAACGAACTGATTATCCTCATGATGCTTCAGATGGAATCTCTTTACATCATCTGAAAAAATATACTCATAAGGATGATAAAAACCGATACCCATTCCATTCCCATTGTAATTCACACCAAGCACATTCTTGTCCAATGACTCGTTTTTATCACTGACAAAACGAGCTACTCCGTTGCTGTTATCCAAAGCACCGATAAATGGTCTATCACCCGGCGTGGAATCAGCAGCAACCAACCGCTTGCCTGGAAGTATACTGAAAACAGCGTCCATCCGAAATGATTGCCACTGCCGGGTTTTTAGCAGTTTACTGTACCCCCCCAGTTAGGATATACAAACTTCAAGGCTTTCAGGCGTTTCTCCACATAGGCTTGATACTGTTCCCGCTTTGCGGTCATCAATTCGCGGATATAATCTTCCATGAATTGAAAATCAGGTTCCCCATCATCAGTCACAGGAAGCATGACTCGCATCTTTTTAATACGGATGTCGTTTATTTCGCGGTTGAAATTGAAATTTGAGCCTTGCTGCTCCAAAACTGTAATCAGGAACAAGTAAATATACTCATTTGCTTCTTTACATTCAAGACTCGTAATATGGTCGCTCGCCACAAACGCAAATGGCTCATAGAACGCGGTACCAACACTTCCGCTATTGGCAAGGCTGATGCAATTCTTAAACACTCGCGTTCCCTCAGTTGCTTCTATGTAATCATCGACACCATTATTATTGGCAGTGGAGGACACATAGGGCACTATACCCGGAATGTGGTCTGCATTTTTTAATCGTTTTCCTCGCTGGATATTCTGAAATATTTCAGGGACAGCAAAATCCTTCCAGTCTCGTTCATCAAGCTTCATCATTTGCGGCACCCCCTGTGAACAGGTATTCCCGGTTTTGCATGATCATGGAGGATTCAAAGCTTAGATAATCCCCAATCGCTTTCTCAAAATCTGCTTCAGTTGGAATCTCATCGTTAAAGTAGTAGAAGCTGTGCAACCATTCATCATCGGCCTGCGCCGTTGATTCCACACAAAACTTGCTCGGTGCCTCTGTGCGACCAAACCACACATCCAAAAGATGCTGCTTTTTATCTTTGGCGGAATCACCTTCAACAAGGCCAATGTGTGCTCTGACCTCGTACCCATCATTCCTGAAATCAATAAACTTACATATTTTATCAGTCGGATGGGGCTCATGAGCAGTAAATACCGCAATAACCGGATTTGTGCCGACTCCGTAAAATGTATCTGTGTTGCAGGTAATCACACCTTCAAGCGTGTGATGCATCATGATGCTCTCTTTGAAGTGTTGCTCATCTTTTGTCTTTCCTGTCATGGAAGACTGTGGGACAATGACCGCCGCTTTGGCTCCTTTCACAAGAGAATCAAGAAGATGCTCCACAAAGGAGAGTTCGTATTGGCTTGGGTCGGCTTTTGTTCCCTGCGAATACGGAGGATTCATCATGCCGATTGTCGCACTCTTTTGCTGCACCAGCGCCGGATTCTGCTTTAGAAAGTCCTGGCATTGAATATTGCTGTTGCCGTCTTCTCTGAGGATCATATTTGTACAGGCAATGGCAAACATATTGCTTTGTAATTCAAAGCCGTGAAGCTGCTTTTTGCGAATGTTTTTTCTTACAGTCTGGTCGTCACCCGCAGCATAGTCCATTCTGTGCATAGCAGCGACAAGAAATCCAGCCGTTCCACAGCAGGGGTCAAGCACGATATCCGTCGGCTGAACATCAAGCAGGTCGCAGAAGAGTTCGCAGATGTGTGCCGGTGTTAAAATAATACCCAACGACTGCCCATCACCACCACTATAGCTCATAAATTCGCCATAGAAGCGGCCAATGAAGTCTTCCGCAGAGGATTTGTATTTGATACTATCGAAGACCCGTTCCTTCAAGAACTCCGTGTAAAACTTCAATGGCGTCTTCCCGAGCTTTTCGTCTTTTTCGTTCAGCCGTGCACTTGTGCGGATGATAGCAAATTCGCTCATAAGCTTATCACGTTTTGCGTCCGGTCCGACATTGGAGGATTTCAGGCGGCGCTGTATTGCCTCGCAGATCTACTGGCCGTCTGTCGTAATTCCGTCGCCTTTGAGGTTGTCAACAGAAAAGAATTGGTCGTCCAATGCGAGAAGTATACCAGAGACCACGAGGGGCTTGTCCTGATCCTTCAGCGATCCGTATGTACGTAGATATTCATGTAGCTCCGCAGCATCCTTGAGGATTTCTTCTGTCGTCTTTTCAACGTCTGTTTTCTCCTCCAGGACGTTCCGAACATAGTATTCTTGAATGTTCTGCTCAGTAAACATGGCAAAGGACTCAACGTCAGGGAGGTGTCTGTAGCTTTCCCTATCGTCGACATACAGCGGGGTTATTTTGTGATGTCTGGAATCGCCGGAAACCCCTATCGCAAACACCTTTCTGAATGAACTTTTCTGCGCAATGTGCTTTGCATAGAAATATGCACCATTCACTGCGAAGTCAGTTACTGCTTTCGTAGAGGTATCAAGTATCCCGGAATCAGTGAGCTTGATATGCTGTCCCAGATCAGCTTTGTCCTCAATGACAATAACAAAGTCGTTTACAACAGCAACATACTCCGGAAACCCAGTCTTTCCGGTCCCTCTTTTGGAGGCAGAAGAAAGGGCCTCGCCAATCTCCTTAACATCGCTTCCCTGTGGCGTGTATTGAATGCCGCATTTATCGAGTTGACCGGCTACCCATAAATCGGTCTTTACTTCTCTCTTTGACATGTTAATCACCAATCCTTATCCGTACATCTCAATCGAATATCGGTCATCTACAGAATGTTAGTTGCAGACTCCGCCGCCCCCAAGAACATCACATCATAAATCGGCAAATACGTGATCTTTCCATTTGTCGTAATCTCGCGGGCATTCGACAGAACAAAAGCCTTTTTCACATGATAATCATCATTTTTCACAAAGTTATTCAGCGCGCTGTGAACGGTGTAATCCTTGCCGGACTTCACCTCAATGGGAACGGCGGAGAGGCTGTCATAATCATCAATCAGGTAATCAACCTCCCCTTTGCTGCGGTTATCGTAATAGTACAGGTTGAAGCCATGAGCGATCAGTTCGCTGGCAACAACGCTTTCATAGACCGATCCAAGGTTGATGCTCCGCTCATCTTCCAGAATCGCACGGATATTGTTGCCGTACAGGATAGCGGTCAAAATTCCGACATCGTTCAGATACAGCTTTAGCAAGTTTTTACCGGAGGATTCAATCAGAGGGAAGGTCGGTGTTGAGATGGCTTGCACGTTTAATGCAATGCCTGCGCTGATCAAATACTCGAATTCATCCTCATAGTTGGCGAAGGTGCTTCCCTTTTTGCCCTCGATCCGCTGCGCGACAACGCGCTTCTTTTTGTTTTCCAGGTTGGATGGAATCTGATCGTAGATCCGACGGATTTTCAGCTTGTTCTCCTCATCGTACTTGGAAGCGTCAGCCGCATAGTAATCGTGAATCTCGCGCTGGATTTCCCGCACGGCCTGGATATTCTTCGTGTCCAGATAAGCATTGACCGCAGCCGGAAGCCCACCCACCAGAAGGTAACGCTTGAAGGTGTCCATGATCTTCGCATGCATGGCCTCATCCAGCGATTCCTGCGCCTCAAACTTCTTGCGCAGCGCGTCAATCGCAAACGCATTCATGCCGTTGGCATAAAGGAATTCCTCAAAGTCCAATGGGAACATACGCACCTTGCGAATACTCCCAATAGGAATGGAAGTGGTTTGCGCAAGCGTTACGCCCAGCAAAGAGCCGCTGGCGATATAGGTAAACCGATTGTCATCTCGCAGGAATTTCAGCATCGTCAGCAAATGAGGATAAGCCTGAATCTCGTCAATGAAAATCAGGGTATCTTTTGCTTCGCCCATCAGTTCGCCTTTGATCGCGCTGACACGAAGGTAGAAATCATCAATCGTTTTTGCGTTCTCAAACAGCCTGTCACCGATGGAATCTTCCAGCATGTTGATCTCAATGAAATTGGGAAACAGCTTCTTTCCAACATGACGGATAATATATGTTTTTCCGACCTGACGCGCACCGTCAATCAATAAAATGCGCTCAGAGCCCGATCGCAGATGCTCTTCAATCAGCTCTGCGATTTTTCGTTTGAGCACGATTAATCACCTCACGAAAATTTTTCAATGCTATTATAGCCGTAAACAGCCAACTTTTCAATATGAATTTTGCTTTCCGAATCGAACTTTTCAAATTTAAATAGCATTACAGCAATTGACAGTCGGGAGGGGCTGGTCATGATAACACTTTATTGAATTAAATTGCGTGAGCTGGATTAGTCTACGAAAAAAATATCAAAAAGTGTTTCCACTTTGCCCCGATTTTTACATAGAGGGGCAGCGGGCAATATGGGGCCGCTGACAGGAGGTGACACTGACGTGATTCGCTGGGGTGATCGATGGCTGTTGATACTCGTGCGAAGCAATTTGAAAAAAATTTTTCGAAAGAGGTTTCCAAAAAGCTCGATTTTGGACATTAGACGATGACTCACGTGCTGAAAAAATTTCTGGAGGTGATGTCAATTTGCCCGATTTTTCCCATGTAGGGGTGAGGGGTGTCTGGCTAAATGTGCAGCATGAGTTTCGCCCCGGCAAAAAATTTTCCTCAGGTGTTTCCAAAATCGCTGATTTTCGCCATGTAGATATGGAGGGGCAAATGAAAGGAGCGCTGCCTGTATGAGGATAGTACCCTCTGAAGACTATGCTGGGCACTGTGCATCAGCAAAAAATTTTCGAAATTGGTTTCCAAAAAGCTCGAATTTGGACATTTAAGGGTGAAGGGAGAAAACGACGATGACGATCCGCGTGCTGAAAAAATTTTCTGGAGGCGGTGTCAATTTGCCCGATTTTTCCCATGTAGGGGTGAGGGGTATCTGGTTAAATGCCAGCGTGACCTTCGCCTCGGCAAAAAAGTTTTGCTCAGGTGTTTCCAAAATCGCTGATTTTCGCCATTTATAGGCGATGAGCTTCCCCTCATCATTCGCTGGCATCGCCAGCGAAGCGCACCTTGACAACCAGGGCCACGTTTCCAGATCTGTCCAAACCGCGAAGATCTTCCTCTTCGGAAGGGAGCGCCGAAAGGACCGGCAGTGAGCCAAACAAGGTTTCTTGCCAGAGGCAGCAGTGAAAAATAAACCCGAACCAACAGCAATGAAATGAATGCCGGCCGAAAGCCGACATAACAGACAGATTTCAAAGACTGGAGGGAGCACAGTGACAGAAAAGAAAAACCGCACAATTCACTACAGCTTCAAAGCAACGCCGGAAGAGGACGCCATCATTCAGAGAAAGATGAAAACCTTCGGAATCAAAAACCAATCGGCATTTATCCGCGCCATGGCCTTGAATGGATATGTGCTGAAGCCGGATCTGCCGGAGCTGCATGATGCGGTGCGCCTGATGGGCAGCCTGAGCAACAATGTCAATCAAATCGCCAGGCGATTAAATGAACGCGGTTCCATCTTTGAAACGGAAATCGATGACATAAAAGATCGGCAGGAAGAGCTGCGGACGATACTGAGCAGCATTCTTCACAGGCTGGATCAAATTCAACACTGAAAGGAGTACCCATGGCAGCCACAAGAATCATGTCCATTCACATCAACAAAGGGAAAACCGCCAGGCAGTGTATTGGGGAACGGCTGGATTACATCATGAATCCGAAAAAGACGGACGGTGGAATTCTGGTTTCGACCTACGCCTGCTCGCCTGAAACTGCGGCGGATGAGTTCATGCTTTTTCGTCAGGAGTACCAGCAGAACACCGGACGCACGCAGGAAAACGAAGTGATCGGCTATCATGTCCGGCAGGCTTTCAAGCCGGAGGAGATCACGCCGGAGGTAGCAAACGAGATCGGAAATGAGCTGGCGTCCCGGATGACCGACAATCACTTCGCCTACGTCGTTGCGACTCACATCGACAAGCATCACATCCACAATCACATCATCATTTGCTCCACCGATCTGAATGGGCAGCACAAATATCGGGATGTGAAGCAATCGGCAAAGGATCTGGCGCAGATCAGCGATTCGCTCTGCCGTGAACATAGCTTGTCAGTCATTCAGAATCCGCAGGATAAAACCATCACTTACGATAAATGGCAGGGCAATCAGCGGCGCTTCACCCATCGGGATGAGCTGCGAATGATCATCGACACCGCATTGCGGATGCAGCCTGATGGCTTTGATGCGCTGATGCAGCTGCTGGAAGATGCCGGTTGCCGCATCAAGCGCGGCGCGCATATCAGCATCAAGCCGCCGGAGGGAGAGCGGTATATCCGGCTCGATACGCTTGGGGAGGAATACAAAGAAGCAACATTACGCCGGTCACTGACAGGCGATCATGTTCATATTCCGAAAATCCCGCGGGGCGATTTCACAGGAAGTCAGATCAAGCGACTGATCGACATTGAAGAAAAGCTCCGCGCCGGGAAAGGGAAAGGTTATCAAATCTGGGCCGAACGGAATAACATCGACGCGAAAGCGCAGATGATTATTTTCTTGAAAGAGCATCAGATCGGTTCGCTGGAAGATCTGAACGAGCAAATTCAGGAACTGACCGATCAGAGAAATTCTCTGAAAGCTTCTATCCGGGAAAAGCAAAACCGGATGAAGGAGATCAACCGACAGCGGCAAACGATCCGGGATTACAGCCGGACGAAAGAGGTTTACACACAGTATCGGGAATCCGGCTGGTCGGTGAAATTCTATCAGGAGCAACGGCAGGAGATCGAAGATCACAGAAACGCCCAGGCGGTCTACTCATCTCTCGATGGAAAGATACCGACGCTGAAAGAACTGACAGCAGAGTACGACGGGCTGAAGGAACGGAAAGAAAACGATCAGGCAGCACTAGACAAGCTGAAACCAAAGCTCTCAGACCTGAAGCACATTCGGTATAACTACGATGTACTTGAAAGAGACAGCGCACCAAATAGTCACCAACATGTCATACCAAAAGATTACCACTGCGATGAACACACTTCCCATCACGATGACGAATCCCGCTGATTCGCATAAAAACCACAGCGCTTGCGCTGGTAAAAGGGGCTTGGGGGCCGTGCCATCCAACAAGCAAAGTGCAAAAGGTGCTACCTTTGCCCTGCTTGCTACTATGCTCCAGGGCTGGTTTCTGGAGACCATGGAATCGTGTCCCTGAAAAAAAGAAATTTCATTTCGTGAAAACATTTGGCCCTAGAAGCCCAGTAAAATCGTCATTTATGGAAAACTGACAGACGCAAAATGCCAACAAAGCCTTACGCCGCAACGCTTTCCGAAGTTTTCAAAACATGAAAACGATTTTGAAGGCCATGTGATATGGTGCTGATGAAAAGCCAGCACGTAAGGCTTCATCCCCCACGATTTCCCGCGCAGGAAAAGCTATCCTGCACGTTCACATATAGCCGTCCTGCGTCATGCCGTCGCGAAGCATGATCCGAACGCAGGACGGCGGGATGTCCTCCTGCTGTGTGATCGGACATACAGCAGAAAGCACAACAGAAACATCAGCAACAGGAGGAAATAATGAGTTTACTTTTTACCCAAGTCAAATCCCAAGTTACCACCCGTCAGGCAGCAGAGCGCTACGGCGTTCCCGTGAATCGCAGTGGCATGGCCTACTGTCCATTCCACGATGACCGTCATCCTTCCATGAAAATCGACGAACGGTTTTACTGCTTCGGCTGCCACACCACCGGCGATGTGATCGACTTCACGGCAAAACTATTCGATCTTTCGCTGTATGACGCGGCGAAAAAACTGGCGAATGATTTCAACATTCAGCCGCTGCCGCCGGGTCAAAGCGCGCCGATCCCGAAGCTGCCCGCTGCCGTGATCGAAAGAAAAGAGGAACAGCGCGTACTCAAAATCCTGATCGAATACGAGCGGCTCCTGGAGAAATGGAAGGAAGAGTTCGCTCCCTCTGAGCCAGAAGATGAAAACTGGGATGACCGATTCGTGCACGCTGTTCATCACTTGCCACCCCTGAGCGATGTCATTGATCGTCTCTTTTCATCCGATCCGGACGAGCGAAAAGTCATCATGGATCATATCAGGAGCACAGATGCTGTTGCAAAAATCGAAGCGATCCTCAACGTAGAATGTCAGGAGGTGAAGAATAGTGGCCCAGAAAAAGATCGAGCGGCTTGATACCTGGCCGGAATGGTTCACGGGGAAAACAATCAATGAGCCCATCTTCTGCCGTGAATTTCTGGAGCGGCACCATCTGGCCTACACCGAGAATTCCTTCTTCACCACAGAAGGCAGGGTCACCAACGAGGACGCCATGCGGCAAACCATCTATCAGCAGTTGGAGCCTTTCATCGTCACCGGGATGAGTAAAAAAGTTGATGACATCATGAAGGATCTTCGCATCAAAGCCCAGGTGACAGGATTGCTGCCGCAGGCAGATCGGGTTCATGTCCAGAATGGCACGGTGTTTCTGGACGGCAGCTTCATCGAAGCGAAGAATGAAATTGTCCGCAGTCGGTTCCCTGTTCGGTTCAATCCGAAAGTGAAAAAGCCGGAACGCTGGCTGAAATTTCTGTCAGAGCTGTTCTGGCCGGAGGACATTCCCACACTGCAGGAATTCATCGGGTACTGCCTGATTCCCAGCAACGCCGGACAGAAGATGATGGTGATCAAGGGCAGCGGCGGCGAAGGCAAGAGCCAGATCGGCCATGTGCTGTCCCGGATGTTCGGCCCCAACGCGAAGGACGGAAGCGTCGGAAAGATTTCTGAAAACCCTTTCGCCCGTGCCGACCTGGAACACATTCACCTGATGATCGACGACGATATGCGGCTGGAAGCGCTGAAGCAGACGAACTACATCAAAGCGATTGTCACGGCGAAGGGGAAAATGGATTTGGAGCGTAAGGGCAAGCAGAGCTATCAGGGATTCATGTACGCCCGCATCCTGGCCTTCTCCAACGGCGATCTGGTTTCCCTGTATGATCGCAGCGACGGCTTCTTCCGCCGGCAGCTGATCCTGACAACAAAGCGAAAACCGCCGGATAGAATCGATGATCCCAACCTTTCGGAAAAGCTCTGTGAAGAAATGGAGGGCATCTTTCTCTGGGCGATGGCAGGATTGCTGCGGCTGGTGAAGAACAACTTCCAATTCACAGAGAGCAGTCGGGCCAAGCTGAACCGGGAGATGGTGAAGAAGGACGCCAACAACATCGAGCTGTTCCTAGAGTCGAAGGGATACATTGTCCGCGATCCGGAACGTTCCATCAGCTCTAAGGATCTGTACGCCGTGTACTGTACCTGGTGCGATGAAAACGCCTACCCGCCCATGAAGCGAAAGACGTTTGTGGAATATCTGAGCGCCAATGAGGAGAAGCTCGGCATTCACTACACCACCCATCTCACCAACAGCGCAGGCCGCGAGGTGAGAGGTTTCAGGGGGATTGGATCTATCATCAGCCCGTCGGGTTACATGCAAGGCGGATGGCAGAAGGTCGCTCCTGACGACAACCCGTTCAAAGATGCATAAAGCAACTTTTGCCTCAAACAAAGCGTCCATGCGTCCGGACGCCAAGGGAGAAAGATCACCCTTAAGCCACGATCACCGGACGCATGGACGCATCAAAATGAGGAAAAAGCGCTTCTATGCATTACGAGTTTTCACAGAAATCAAACACCATTTGTTACCGGTTGAAACGCTTTAGGAAAGAAAAAGTCCTTATTTTTCAAGGGGTTCCGGGCACGAAAAAAGGCAATTTTGAAGGCGGACGATAAATATATCGTCTCCCTCAAAAATGGGGTTCTAACCGGTAACAAAACGGCAGGCGCGCTCGGAAAAAGAAAGTTTACAACTTTTTATCACTTTAAAGTGTGAAAGGATATTGACGATATGAATATGAGATTCTATACTAATGAACAGGTACATCAGATCGTGGATCAGCTGCTTCTGCAATTCGATGAAGCTGCTCCCGGTCCAGAGCCTGCGCACCTTAAAAACGATATACCGCAACAATCTTCGCCTGAAAACAAAGTCACGCTGACAGTCTCCGAGGCCGCCGAGATGATCGGGATCAGCAAACCCTCCATGTACGAAGTAGTCCGCGCCGGGAAGGTACGGTCCGTGAAGGTGGGGAAAAAGATCCTGATATCGCGGCAGTCCCTGATGGACTGGTTGAAGAAAGGAGAAACCTATGGCGCTGAAGCGTGCTAACGGCGAAGGAAATCTGAGAAAAAGAAGCAATGGCACCTGGGAAGCCCGGGTCACCCTGGGCACCGATCCCAAGACGGGCAAGCTGATCAGCAAGAGCGTCTACGCCCGCACTCAGAAGGAGTGCCGGGAGAAGATGAAAGCGCTGCTGGGCATCGACGGAGGGCAGGCGGCTACCCCGCCTGCCGCTCCCAAGGAGCCACCCAAGCCCAAACCGGAGGATGTTATCACCGTGGGGCAATGGCTGGACACCTGGCTGAAGGAGTACCTGGCAGATGTAAAGCCCAACACGGCGCTCCAGTACGAGTCCGTGGTGCGGCTACACCTGAAACCCGCCTTCGGTGACGTACTGCTCAAGGATCTGCGGACGCCCATGATCCAGAAATTCTACAACAAGATGCGGGATGATGAAGTGAGCCCCAAGTACATCAAGAACATCCACGGCATCCTGCACCGGGCGCTGGACATGGCCATGCGGGTGGAGTATCTGACGAAGAACCCGTCCACCTATACCATCCGTCCCAAGGTGATGGAGAAACCGGTGGTTCCCCTGGACGCACCGGAACAAAAAAAGCTGTTCGAAGCGCTGAAAGGCAATCCCTTCGAGACGCTGTTCCTGACGGCCACCTTCACTGGGATGCGGATCGGCGAGCTGATCGGCCTGACCTGGGACTGCGTGGACTTCGAAAACGAAGTGATCCACGTGGAAAAGCAGCTGGTGCAGACCCGCAAGAAGGGGCAGAAGTACCGCTTCGGCACCCTCAAAAACGGCAAGACCCGTGTCATTGCTCCTGCTCCCTACATCATGCAAGTGCTCAAGAAACACAAAATCGCCCAGGCGGAGCAGCGGCTCCTGATGGGCGACTTGTGGAATCCGGGGGAGTTTCCCAATCTGGTTTTTACCCACAAAGACGGCAGTCATTACTCGCAGCCTACCATCTGGAAAGAATTCCAGGACATCCTGGCGGCGGCCGGTCTGGAGCATCACCGGGTGCACGATCTGCGCCATACCTTCGCAGTGAACAGCCTTCGGGCAGGGGACGATATCAAGACCCTGCAAGAAAACATGGGCCACTATTCCGCAGCGTTCACGCTGGATCGCTACGGTCACGTGACGGACACCATGCGCCGCGAATCGGCAAACAGGATGCAGGCCTTCATTGAAAACATGTGATGATTGGGTATCGTTTGGGTAAGGTTTGGGTATTTCCGCGCATAAAAAAATCGGAAACCCTTGTAAATCAAGGGTTTCCGTGGTGCGAGTGGTGATACAGCATTTTTCAAAAAACACAGTAATATCAATGGTTTTAGGACACCCGAACAGCGAAATTACTTGTATTCCGCCCTCTTGAAACCGTCAATTTCAGCAGCTATTGCTCGGTTCATCTCCCGGTAAGGAGACGACACCCTTGCAATAATCAGTACATAGCGCGTCTGTTACCCAAAGTGGCGCTTGGGTCGGCAGGCGCGCTATTTTTATGCCCAGATGCGGGCGAAGGAGGTGTTATTGTGAAAGCATATGGGAAGTCGTGGGGCTACAACGTATATGACTGCCGGTACTGCCTGTACCGGAAAGGGAAGCTAAAGGGCTGCGTCTACCCGGACGGCTGCTGCTGTCCCGTCCCGCAAAAGCCCGCAAGACGGAACGGCATAGAACAAGTTTACGAAGCAGATGCGGACAGCGCCGCTCCCGTTTCGGAGTGCGAGGGCTGTCCCTACGGAAGGGCTGCCCCCTGCATCGGATGGTGTACCAAAGAGGTCATGCGCGCCGCAGGGCTTCCAAAGGAGCGTGACAGAAGCCATGTATGATTATTTCTACGGCGCGGAAGCGGAACAGTTCTCCTTCTACCGCATCCCCAAGGTGCTGTTCACGGAGGAGCGGTTCAGAAGCGTTTCCGCAGAAGCCAAGGTGCTCTACGGTCTGCTCCTTGACCGTATGAGCCTAAGCTGCAAGAACGGCTGGCTGGATAAAGAAGGACGTGTGTATATCATCTTCACCATCGAGGAGGTCATGACCGCCCTGAGCTGCGCCGACCAGAAGGCCGGAAAGCTGCTGCATGAGCTGGAGAGCAAATGCCGCCTTATCGAGCGCAAGCGGCAGGGGCTGGGCAAGCCCAACCTCATCTACGTCAAGAACTTTGTGGATAAGGATGTGGATAACGCATCGGGCAGCACCGCGCCCTCCCCGGAATCACGATTCCTGAACCGTGAAAATCACGATTCAGGAGCAGTGAAAATCACGGATCAAGAATCGTTAAAATCACGAGGTAGTTATACTAATAAGAATTATACTGATTTTAGTGATACTGATTCTTTTCCCTTCACTTCGTTCAGGAGGGATCACGGTCGAGAAGCGAAAGGAAACGAAACGGTTTTAAGAGAGCGGTACAGAGCACTTATTGCGGAGAACATCGCCTACGACGCACTCCTGACAGACTATCCATACGAGCAGGACACGTTGGAAGAAATCCTGGAGCTGCTGGTGGATGTTGTCTGTACGACGAAAAGCTCCGTCCGCATTTCCGGCGACGATAAGCCCGCCGAGGTGGTCAGGAGCCAGTTTTTGAAGCTGAGCAGCGAGCACATCCGCTTTGTGGTGGGCGGGCTGAAGGAAAACACCACCCGCATCCGCAATATGCGCCAGTATCTTTTAGCCACGCTGTATAACGCCCCTCTGACCATCGGGAACTACTACCGAAGCCTTGTGAGCTACGATATGTCGGAGGGATTCATCTGAGCCGCAGGTCGCCACCTGCGGCTTTGGCATTTTCAGGAGGTGATGCGACCGTGCCGAAACAGAAACCCAACGAACAGGTACAGCAGATACCGCTTTCAGAGATTCGTCCCTTCAAAAACCACCCCTTCAAGGTGACGGACGACGAGCTCATGCAGCAGACCATCGACAGCATCATGCAGGTGGGCGTCCTCAACCCCGCCATCATCCGCCCCGCACCGGAGGGCGGATACGAGATGGTAGCCGGACACAGGCGGCTCCATGCCGCAGACCTTGCGGGGCTGAAAACCATACCGGCCATCGTCCGCAATCTTGACGACGACGAGGCGGTGATCCTCATGGTGGACAGCAACTTGCAGCGGGAAACCATCAGTCCCATGGAACGGGCGCAGGCGTACAAAATGAAGCTGGAAGCGTTGAAGCATCAGGGAAAACGGCGAGACCTCACTTCGTCCCAAGTTGGGACGAAGTTGAGAACCGATGAAATTATCGCCCAGCAAACAGGTTCCAGTAGAAATCAAGTACAAAGGTTTGTTCGTCTCAATGAGCTTGTTCCTGAGATTCAGGAAAAGGTGGACAGCAAGGAGATCGCATTCAGCCCCGCCGTGGAGCTGTCATACCTCACCCGTGACGAGCAGAAGCAGTTTCTGGACGCAATGGACTATTCCCAGAACACGCCCTCGCTTTCCCAGGCACAGCGGCTCAAGAAGCTCAGCCGGGAGGGAAAATGCACGAAGGAGGCCATGCGCTCCATCATGTCCGAGGAAAAGAAGGAGGAACAGGAGCGCATCACGCTGAGCAGCGATACCCTCCGCAAATACTTCCCCCGAAGCTACACGCCCCTGCAAATGCAGCAGACCATCATCAAGCTGCTGGAGCAGTGGCAGAAAAAACAGCAGCGCCGGAACGAGCGCTGAGAAAGGAAGGTTTATCCATGAACGTAACCATCAACATCTACGGCGACGTACACATCCACTGCGACTGCTGCGACGGGTGCGGCGTGTATGACGACAATTTCGACGACGCCCTCGAAGCACCGCATGAGGCTGCACCGGATGCGGAGGACGGCGGCGAACAGATCGGCCCGACCGCCGAAGAAGCGGAAGCGGTGGTAAAGGCATTGGCAGCGTTTTTTCTTCCGCTTTTTTCGGAGGAGACCGACGAGGGAGGCGGCGCGCATGAAGGAATTTGACGTGACCATCACCGAAACGCTGAAGCTCACCGTGTCCGTGGAGGCTTCTTCCAAAGAGGAAGCCCAACAGATGGTAAGCGACCAGTGGCACGCCGGGGATCATATTCTGGATGCGGACAATTTCGTGGAGGTGGAGTTTGAGAGCAATGACGGCAAAGAAATATCCGCCGAAAGAGCGCAGGACGACACCCTCGAGGTGCTCATGGTGGAGCCGGGACAGTACCCGCGCGTGGAGCGTATCGGCTCCGACCTTGCCTCCTTGCAGAAGGCGGTAGACGGCTATATCGAAGCAATTTACCCATATGACGACCCCGTGGCGCTGATATGCGGTGAGGAAGCCAAGCTGGAGGGCAAGCCCCTGAACCGCGCCCTGCGAGACGAGGACGGCGATATCTACGATATTGTGGCCGGTAAATTCTTCATCTGCGGTCTGGGGGATGAGAACTTTGCGTCTCTGCCGAAGGAGCTGCAACAGAAATACGAGGAAAAGTTCCGTCAGCCGGAAGCCTTTTTGAAGATGGGCAGCAAGATTATGGCGATCCCCACCGAGCCTCAAAAGGCTGCCCCCAAAGGCAAGACCGCTCCGGCGACAGAGCGATGACAACATCAATCCCACTGCGAACGGAAGGAGGGAAAACTCATGCAGGAAGAAATTGAAAACAGAACTGTCACTCTGATCATCTCCGCCGTCAAGCTGACCGCACGGGAGCTGAAGGCCGGGATGGATAAATATCTTTCCGAAAAGAAGAGCAAAGCCATGGAAAAGGCGCGTGCCGCGCCTGAAAAGCCCAGCGGCAAGCAGACGGTGAGGCAGCTCATAGGGCAGAATCAGGGTGTATCCAACATTGAGATCACCAACAGCAATATCAAAGGCTTTGAGCGCATAGCCCGGAAATACGGCGTGGATTTTGCCGTTAAGAAAGACCGCAGCGTTTCACCGCCGAAATACTTTGTGTTCTTTAAGGCGAGGGACGCGGACGCACTGACGGCGGCGTTCAAGGAATACACGGCATATGAGCTTAAACGCGCCGCCAAAGCGCAGAACCGTCCCTCCGTGCTGGCGCATCTGCAAGCACTCAAGGCGAAGGTTCAGGCCATTACGCCGGGGAAATCCCGAAACCAGAACAGGGGCATCACGATATGAAGAAACCTCTGAATATCAAGAAGTTCCTGCTGCCCAATATCCCGTATGTCTTTATCGCCCTCTTTGCCACCAAGTTAGGGCAGGCGTGGCGGCTTGCCCCCGGCACGGATTTCTCGGGGAAGGCGCTGCACCTCATGGAGGGATTCGCCACTGCTTTTTCCTCATTAGTACCCAGCTTCCACCCCATCGACCTGTGCGTGGGCGTTGCCGCCGCCCTGCTCATCCGTCTTATCGTGTACGTCAAGGGCAAAAACGCCAAGAAATTCCGCAAGAATCTGGAATACGGCTCTGCCCGTTGGGGCAGGCCCGAGGATATCGCCCCTTACGTCGATCCGAAGTTTGAGAACAACGTCATTCTCACCCGGACAGAACGGCTCATGATGTCCAACCGTCCCAAAGACCCCAAGACGGCGCGGAACAAAAACGTGCTGGTGGTAGGCGGCTCCGGCAGCGGCAAGACGAGGTTTTTCATTAAGCCAAATCTCATGCAATTACACAGTTCATACGTTGTCACCGATCCGAAAGGCAGCATCGCCGTGGAGTGCGGAAAGCTCATGCTCCGTAATGGCTATAAGGTGAAGATATTCAATTCCATCAACTTCAAGAAGTCCCACCACTACAACCCCTTTGCGTATATCCACAGTGAGAAGGATATTTTGAAGCTGGTCACGACCCTCATCGCCAACACCAAGGGGGAGGGGAAATCCGGGGACGACTTCTGGCAGAAGGCTGAGACGCTGCTCTACACGGCGCTCATCGGCTATATCCACTACGAAGCCCCCGAGGAGGAACAGAACTTCGCCACGCTCATCGAGTTCATCAACGCTATGGAGGTACGCGAGGACGATGAGACCTTTGAGAACAACGTGGATCTGGCCTTCAAGGAGCTGGCGCAGCGGGAGCCGAATCACTTCGCCGTGCGGCAATATAAAAAATACAAATTAGCGGCGGGCAAAACAGCTAAGTCGATCAATATTTCCTGCGGCGCGCGCCTTGCGCCCTTCGATATCCAGGAGCTGCGGGAGATCACCATGTACGACGAGCTGGAGCTGGACACCCTGGGCGACCGGAAAACGGCGCTGTTTCTCATCATGAGCGACACCGACAGCACCTTCAATTTCCTTATCTCCATGATTTACAGCCAGTTATTCAACCTGCTGTGTGAAAAGGCCGACGACGTGTACGGCGGCAGGCTCCCCGTCCATGTGCGCTGCCTCATCGATGAGTGCGCCAACATCGGGCAGATACCGAATCTGGAGAAGCTCATGGCTACCATCCGCAGCCGCGAGATTTCCGCCTGTCTCGTCTTGCAAGCCCAAAGCCAGCTAAAGGCTCTGTACAAGGACAACGCCGACACCATCATCGGCAACTGCGACAGCTCGATTTTTCTGGGCGGCAAGGAGCCCGGTACGCTGAAGGAGCTGAATCAGGCGCTGGGGAAAGAGACCATCGACACCTTCAATACCGGTGAGAGCCGTGGACGGGAGGTGTCCCACAGCCTGAACTATCAGAAGCTGGGCAAAGACCTTGCCACGATAGACGAGCTGGCGGTGCTGGACGGCGGCAAGTGCATCTTGCAGCTTCGGGGCGTGCGCCCCTTCCTCTCGGATAAGTACGATATCACCAAGCACCCCAATTATAAGTATCTGTCGGACGCAAACCCAAGGAATGCCTTTGATATCGAGAAATACCTCTCCACAAGGCTGGTGCTGAAAGCGGATGAGGTCTATGAGGTGTTCGACGCGGGCCGCGTCTGAGCGCACAAGCCCGCCGCCCTCATGCGGCGGCTTTTCATATAGATACGGATGAGAAAAGACGCTTCCTCGCTTGCAGGGTCGGAACGAATCCACGAACTAAAATTTGAAAGGAGAAGCCGGAATCGGGGCTGCATCGCAGCTTTCGCGCCGGCTCCTGCTGTATCCGCGAGATCTCAACACAACCAACACCCAATGATTCCGGCAACACAAATATGGAATTTTTCAACTCTGCTGTCGGCGTTCTTCAAACTTTGGTTATTGCCCTTGGCGCAGGTCTCGGCATTTGGGGAGCCATTAACCTGCTGGAAGGCTACGGAAACGACAACCCCGGCGCTAAATCCCAGGGTATGAAGCAGCTCATGGCCGGCGGCGGCGTGGCGCTCATCGGCGTCATTCTCGTTCCCCTGCTCAAGGGCCTGTTCGGTTAATCGCCCGCATAAATCCTTCGCGGCGTCCGCCCCTCGGGGCGGGCGCTGCGGGAAAGGAGGGTAAAGCCCATTGGATTTGATATGGCAGAAATTCACCGAATGGCTGAAGGAGCTGCTGGTCAGCGGCATCATGGACAACGTGAACGGGCTGTTTGACAACGTGAACAGCCGCGTGGCGGGCATCGCCGGGCAGGTGGGCGCTACGCCCCAGGGCTGGAACAGCGGCGTCTACGGCATGATCCGAACGCTGTCGGACAATGTGATTTTGCCCATCGCGGGCGTGATTCTCGCCTTTGTCATGACGCTGGAGCTGATCCAGCTCATTACGGAAAAGAACAATATGCACGACGTGGACACCTGGATGTTCTTCAAATGGATATTCAAGACCGCCTGCGCCGTGCTCATCGTCACCAACACATGGAACATCGTCATGGGCGTGTTCGAAGCGGCTCAGAGCGTCGTCAACAGCGCGTCGGGCATTATCATATCGGACACGTCTCTGACGTTCAACGAGCATATCGCGGGATTTGAAGCAAAGCTCCTGGATATGGAGGTCTGGTCGCTGCTGGGACTGTGGCTGGAGTCCGTGGTCGTGCATCTTTCCATGTGGGCGCTGACCATCTGCATTTTCATCATCTGCTACGGCAGGATGATCGAGATCTACTGCGTGACCTCCATCGCGCCCATCCCCATGGCGACCATGGCCAACCGGGAATGGGGGCAGATGGGCCAGAATTACCTCAGAAGCCTGCTGGCGCTGGGGTTTCAGGGCTTCCTCATCATCGTCTGCGTGGCGATCTACGCGGTGCTGATTCAGAACATCGTGGTGGAGAGCAGCGTCTCGGCGGCCATATGGACGTGCATGGGGTACACGGTGCTGCTGTGCTTCACGCTGTTTAAGACGAGCTCCCTTGCCAGGAGCCTGTTCCACGCTCACTGACGGAGGTGATGAAATTTGGCATACGTTCCCGTACCCAAGGACTTGAACGCGGTGAAAACCAAGGTCATGTTCAATTTAACAAAACGGCAGATTCTGTGCTTCGGCGGCGGCGCGCTCATCGGCGTACCGCTTTTCTTTCTGCTCAAGGGCCATATCGGCAGCAGCGCGGCGGCTCTTTGCATGATGCTGGTCATGCTGCCCTTCTTCCTGCTGGCCATGTATGAAAAGAACGGTCAGCCGCCGGAGAAGCTCATCCGCAACATCGTGCAGGTGTGCTTCCTGCGCCCCAAGCAGCGCCCGTACAGGACGAACAATTTCTACGACCTGCTGAACCGGCAGGATATTTTGGATAAGGAGGTCTACGCGATTGTCCACAAACAAAACCCCCGCAAGAAAGCTCACACGAGCCGAGCGAAAGCAGATCGACGCGGCGATTGCAAGAGCCAGGCGTCAGGATAAACGAAAGAAGTCCGCCCAGGACAGCATCCCCTTTCAGCGGATGTACCCTGACGGCGTGTGCCGCGTGACGGACAATTACTACACGAAAACCGTGCAGTTTCAGGATATCAACTACCAGCTCAACCAGAACGAGGACAAGACCGCCATTTTCGACGGCTGGTGCGATTTCCTCAACTATTTCGATTCCTCCATCCGCTTCCAGCTCTCCTTCATCAACCTCTCCGCCACGCGGGACACCTACGCCCGGCGCATCGCCATCCCCTTGCAGGGCGACTGCTTCGACAAGCTCCGCACCGAGTACACCGGGATGCTGCAAAGCCAGCTCGCCAGAGGCAACAACGGGCTGATTAAGACCAAATACCTGACCTTCGGCGTGGAGGCGGACAGCCTGAAGGCGGCAAAGCCCCGATTGGAGCGCATCGAGACGGATATCCTCAACAACTTCCGCCGTCTGGGCGTGCAGGCGGAAGCCCTGAACGGCATGGAGCGCCTGCGCCTGCTGCACGGGATGCTCCACATGGACGAGCCGCAGCCCTTCCGCTTTTCGTGGGACTGGCTGGCTCCCTCCGGGCTGTCGGTGAAGGACTTCATCGCGCCCGGCGCCTTCGAGTTCAAGACCGGCAGCAGCTTCGGCGTGGGCAGCAAGACCGGCTGCGTATCCTTCTTGCAGATTTTAGCGCCGGAGCTCAACGACCGGATGCTGGCGGATTTCCTGGATATGGAAAGCTCCCTCATCGTCAGTATGCACGTCCGGTCCGTGGATCAGGTAAAGGCCATCAAGACCATTAAGCGCAAGATCACCGATTTGCAGAAGATGACCATTGAGGAGCAGAAAAAGGCGGTGCGCTCCGGCTACGATATGGATATTATCCCAAGCGACCTCGCCACCTACGGCAATGAGGCGAAAAAGCTCTTGCAGGAGCTGCAAAGCCGCAACGAGCGTATGTTCCTTTTGACCTTCCTTGTGGTGAACGTGTCGGACAACAGGCAGCGTCTCGGCAACAACGTCTTTCAGGCGGGCTCCATCGCCCAGAAGTACAACTGCCAGCTCACGCGGCTGGACTTTCAGCAGGAGGAGGGCTTCATGAGCAGCCTCCCCTTGGGGCTGAACCAGATCGAGATCCAGCGGGGGCTCACCACCTCCAGCGTGGCGATTTTCGTGCCGTTTACCACCCAGGAGCTGTTTCAGGACGGCAAGGAAGCCCTCTACTGCGGGCTGAACGCCCTTTCCAACAACCTCATCATGGTAGACAGAAAGCTGCTGAAAAACCCCAACGGGCTGATCTTAGGAACGCCCGGAAGCGGCAAGTCCTTCTCCGCCAAGCGTGAGATCGCCAACGTGTTCCTCGTCACGAACGACGATATCATCATCTGCGACCCGGAGGCGGAGTACGGGCCGCTGGTGGAGCACCTGCACGGGCAGGTGGTGAAAATCTCGCCCACCTCCACCGACTACCTGAACCCCATGGATTTGAACCTGAATTACAGCGACGATGAAAACCCGCTGAGCCTGAAATCCGACTTCATCCTGTCCCTGTGCGAGCTGATCGTGGGCGGCAAGGACGGCCTCATGCCGGTGGAAAAGACCATCATCGACCGCTGTGTGCGCTCTGTCTACCGGGAGTACCTGAGCGACCCCCGCCCGGAAAAGATGCCTATTTTAGAGGACTTGTACAACGAGCTTCGCAGGCAGGACGAAAAGGAAGCGCAGTATATCGCCACGGCGCTGGAAATCTACGTCACCGGCTCCCTCAACGTGTTCAACCACCGCAGCAACGTGAATATCGAAAACCGCGTGGTCAGCTTCGACATCAAGGAGCTGGGCAAGCAGCTCAAAAAGATCGGGATGCTGGTGGTGCAGGACGCGGTGTGGAACCGCGTCACGATCAACCGTGAGCAGCGCAAGTCCACCCGCTACTATATCGACGAAATGCACCTTCTTTTGAAGGAGGAGCAGACCGCCGCGTATACGGTGGAGATATGGAAGCGATTCCGCAAGTGGGGCGGCGTTCCCACGGGCATCACCCAGAACGTCAAAGACCTGCTCTCCAGCCGTGAGGTGGAGAACATCTTTGAAAACTCGGACTATGTGTATATGCTCAACCAGGCTTCCGGCGACCGGCAGATTCTGGCGAAGCAGCTCAACATCTCGCCCCATCAGCTCTCGTATGTGACCCAATCCGCCGAGGGCGAGGGGCTTTTGTTCTACGGCAGCGTGATCCTGCCCTTCGTAGACCGCTTCCCCAAGGATACGGAGCTGTACAAAATCATCACGACAAAATTGTCCGACCTCTCCGAACAAACCGGGGAGGAAGCGAAGGACGCAATTACAGTGTAAGGAAGGAGAAAAGACTATGGATAACCACCTTATGATTTTTGAAAGCGCAGATTTTGGTCGGGTGCGTTCCGTGCTGAAAGACGGAGCTCCTTGGTTTGTTGCGGTTGATGTGTGCAAAGCTCTCGGATTGAACCAGGTTACGCGCGCAATGTCCAGATTGGACTCGGATGAAGGTGGGTTACTTGAAGTACCCCACCCCCAGAACGCTGATAAGACGATTGAAATAAATGCCGTAAGTGAAGCCGGACTCTATCATTTGATCCTTTGCTCCAAAAAGCCGGAAGCGAAAGCCTTCAAGCGCTGGATCACCCATGAAGTCATTCCCTCCATCCGCAAGCACGGCGCGTATATGACGGACAGCCTGTTGGATGCGCTGGAGGCTCACCCCGAGGCCGTGCCGGAGTACCTGAACCGCTTGCGCAGCGAAAACGCCCGAAACAGGGAGCTGACCCGCCGTCTCCGGCTTGCCCTCCCCAAAGCGGAGTATTACGACGCCTTTGTTGACCCTGCGGACTGCACCAACATCCGCACCACCGCCAAGGAGCTGGGCGTTCCCGAAAAGCAGTTTACCCGGTATCTGGAGGAAAAGAAGTATCTGTTCCGGGACAAGAACCGCAAGCTCTTTCCCCGTGCGGTCAAAAAGAGCGCCGGTCTGTTTCTGGTGAGGGACTTCTACACCGAGCGCGGCAAGCTGGGACACTATACCCTCATCACCCCGGCGGGCAAGCGGCATTTTCTGGAGAGAACGGATGAAATTCTGTTTGAATAACGCTTTTAACCCATCAGCAGTCCCATCAGGAGGTGATGAATATGGCAAAACGCTCGCCAAGGCTGATTTTCACCGAGGAAGAACGCGCCATGCCGGAGCTGGAACGAGCTGTCCGCAAGGCGGACAGGGCGGCGGTTAAGCTGGAAAAGGCCGAAGCGAAAATCCCCAGGAAAACCGTTAAGGTCAAAAAGCGCGTTGTGGACAGTGAGAGCGGCAAGGTCATAACGCGCCTTTTCTTTGAGGAGGCGGACAAAAAGCGTCCGCCCTCCAAGCTGGCGCACGCCGCAAGGAAAGCGCCGCTGGATACCGTCCGCAGCGCAGTCCACCGCAAGCTCCGGGAGGAGGGCGATGACAACCCCGGCACGGAGGCGGCGAACACCCTGACCGAGACGGCAGAGCGCACCTGGCGCATTGCGGAATCGGCGCACCGCTCCCATGCGGAAAAGCCCTACCGCAGGGCGGACAAGGCGGAAGCCGCCGCAGACAAAGCCAATCTCAAGGCGCTGAACAAACAGTACGAGCAGGAATACGGCAGGGCTTCCAACCCCTATTCCCGTTGGCGGCAGAAGCAGGCCATTAAAAAGGAATACGCCGCCGCAAAAGCGGGGAACGGCGCGAGGAATACCGTCAAAGCGTCCGAAACCACCGCAAAGGCGGCAAAGCGCGCCGCCGAGGGAAGCAAAAAGGCCGGCAGCTTTTTTGTCCGGCACAAGAAGGGCTTCCTCATCGCGGGCGGCGTCGCCGCCGCGATACTGCTGCTCATGACCTGCATTTCCTCCTGCTCCACGCTGTTTCAGGGCGGTGTGTCCGGCATTGCGGCCTCCACCTATCCGCTGGAGGATGCGGATATGCTGGCGGCGGAAGCCGCCTACTGCGCCATGGAGGACGAGCTGCGGGAATACCTGAACAGCTACGAAAGCACCCACGATTACGACGAGTACCACTTCGACTTGGACGAGATTGAGCACGACCCCTATGTGCTCATTTCCATGATTACCGCCCTCAAGGGCGGAGAATGGACGATTGACGAAATAGGCGGGATTCTGGAGACGCTGTTTGAAAAGCAGTATATCTTAACGGAAACCGTCGCCACGGAAACCAGATACCGCACCGAAACGCATATCGGCTACTACACCGACGAAAACGGAAATCTGCAAAGCTACGAGTACGAGGCGGAGGTTCCCTACACCTACTATATCTGCCATGTGGAGCTGGAAAACTTCAACCTCTCCCATGTGCCGGTGCATATCATGTCCCACGATCAGCTCTCCATGTACGCCGTGTATATGAGCGTGCTGGGCAACCGCCCCGACCTGTTCCCCGGCTCCCCGTATGTGAACCGGTACTACCACACCCAGTATGAGAAGTACGAGATACCCCCGGAAGCGCTGGCGGATGAACAGTTCGCCGCCATCATCAAGGAAGCGGAGAAGTATCTGGGCTACCCCTATATCTGGGGCGGCAGCACGCCGGACACCTCCTTCGACTGCTCCGGCTTCGTTTCGTATGTCTACAACAACTGCGGCCTGCACTGGAGCTTCGGCAGGCTGGGCGCGGAGGGGCTGCGGGGCATGTGCGCCTATGTCTCCCCGGAAAGCGCCCGTCCCGGCGACCTGATCTTTTTTGAAAAGACCTACGACACCGCAGGCGCGTCCCATGTGGGCATCTATGTGGGCAATAACAGGATGCTCCACTGCGGCGACCCCATCCACTACGCTTCCATCGACACGAGCTACTGGCGAAGCCATTTTCTCCAGTTTGGCAGATTACCTTAACAACAACCATATCAACGCAAAAAGGAGGATGTTATGAACCCGCGACTTGAAAAGCTGCGTCAGGAGCGCGAGAAGCTGGCGGAAAAGCTCACATCGCTGACCGCACGGCTCAAAGCCCTGGACGAGCAGATTCTGAAGCTGGAAAACACGGATATTGTGGGCATTGTCCGCGAGAACGGGCTGACCATCGAGCAGCTGGCGGCGCTGATGGCGATGCTGGAAAAGCGTCCCACGGCGGCGCTGCCCGACGAATACAGAAAAACGGAGGAATTTGTGGATGAAGAATAAATGGAGATTTTTTGCCGTGACACTGGCCGTCGTGCTCTGCATGACGGTCTTTTCCGTTACGGCCTATGCAGGCGGCGATATGGTCGATTCGACAATGGGCGACCCGACCATGGAAACCCCAACTGCAACTACACAGCCAGAGAATACGAATACCGGTGAGCAGACCCCAAACGGACAGACACTGACCGTGCTTGTGACCGAAAATGCGGATGGGAGCCATACCGTGACCATCGGGGATCGGAGCTGGACGCTTCCCGCCAAACGGGAGCAGTCCGGAAAGGTGGTCAACGTCCGCACCTATTTGAACCTGCGCACCGGCCCCGGCACGGATTACACCGTGATCGGGCGTCTGCTCAACGGCGCGGAGGTGAAGGTGCTGGAGGAAAGCAACGGCTGGTACAAGGTGGTCGTGCCGGAGCAGACAGGCTATGTATACGGCAAATACCTTGACGTCATGAACGCGCCGACAGAAAACAGCGGAAGCGATACGGATATGGCGGGACTTCTGGAGATACTGCTGCAATATTACACCGCTGCCGGAGGTTCCGCTCCCCTGACCCCGGACGGCAACCTGACGCTCATGGATGACATCGGCTCCGCTTTCGGCGCAGGCAAGCAGTTCATCACCGTGACGACCAAGGGCGGCAATACCTTTTATCTCATCATCGACCGGGACGATAAGGGCAATGAGAACGTCCATTTCCTGAATCTTGTGGACGAGGCCGACCTGCTGGCGCTGACCAAGGACGGCGAGAGCATCGTCCCCGCCTGCGCCTGCACGGACAAATGCGCCGTGGGCAAAATCAACACGGGCTGCAAGGTGTGCAGAATCAATATGAGCGAGTGCGCGGGCAAGGAAGTGACGGAACCCACGCCACAGCCCGCCGAGCCTGCGGAGACCGCGCCCGAAAAGAGCGCCAACGGTGCGGGGCTTGTTGTGGTCGTCCTCCTGCTCCTGCTGGGCGGCGGCGGTGCGCTGTACTGGTTCAAGCTCCGCAAGCCCAAGGCCGACACCCGCGGGGCGGACGATCTGGACGATTACGACTACGGCGAGGACGAGGAAGATGAGGATTACGAATTTGAAGATGAAAACACTGCTGACAGTGAGGAGGACAAAAACCAATGATGAATACGACCTGTTACCGGCTTGTTGTGTGTGAAAAGCCCTCCGTGGCAAGGAGCATTGCCGCCGTCCTTGGCGCAGGCAGGCGCGAGGACGGTTTTCTTTCGGGCGGCGGCTATCTCGTCTCCTGGTGCTTCGGACACCTTGCGGAGCTTTCGGATGCGGACGCCTACGATGAAAAGTACGGCAAATGGCGAAGGGAGGACTTGCCCATTCTGCCGGAAAGCTGGCAGTACACCGTGGCGAGGGACAAGCAGAAGCAGATGAACACACTGCGCACCCTCATGCACAGAGAGGACGTTTGCGAGGTCATCAACGCCTGCGACGCCGGGCGCGAGGGCGAGCTGATCTTCCGCACGGCGTATAATCTCAACAACTGCCGCAAGCGCGTAAAGCGGCTCTGGATCTCCTCCATGGAGGATGCGGCGATCCTTGAGGGTTTTGACAATCTCCGCGACGGCGCGGAGTACGACAACCTCTACGCCTCCGCCCTCTGCCGCAGCAAGGCGGACTGGCTGGTGGGCATCAACGCCACCCGCCTGTTTTCCGTGATGTACCACCGCACCCTGAACGTGGGGCGCGTGGTATCGCCCACGCTTGCGCTGCTGGTGCAGCGGGAAGCGGAGATCAATGCCTTTCAGCCGGAGACCTTCTACACCGTCCATCTGGACTTTGACAGCTTCTCCGCCGCAGGCGGGCGCATGAAGGAGCAGGCAGAGGCGGAGCGGCTTGCCGGGGACTGCAACGGCAAAGCCGCCGCTGTTACCTCCGTCGTGCAGACAAAAAAGACGGAGAAAGCCCCGGCGCTCTACGACCTGACCACGCTCCAGCGGGACGCGAACCGCTTGCTTGGGTACACGGCGCAGCAGACGCTGGATTACCTGCAAAGCCTCTACGAAAAGAAGCTCTGCACCTATCCCCGCACCGACAGCCGCTATCTCACCGACGATATGGAGGGCGGCGTAAACGCGCTGGCGCTGTGCTGCGCGGGCATCTGCGGCACGGAGCCGCCCGCAGCCGTCTGTTCGGGGCAGGTGTGCAGCAGCAAAAAGGTCAGCGACCACCACGCCGTCGTTCCCACGATGGCGGCGGGCGAAACGGATTTGGAAACCTTGCTCGCAGGCGAACGGGAGATTCTGCGCCTTGTTTCCCGTCAGGTGCTTATGGCGGTCAGCGCACCCTTCGTCTATCTGGAGACCGAGGCAAGGCTGGACTGCGGCGGAAATGCCTTTGCCGCCAAGGGGAAAACAATCCTTCATATGGGTTGGAGGGCATACACGGAAAAGGGCAATCAGGACAGCACCCTCCCGGAGCTTTCCGAGGGACAGTCGCTTCCCGTTTCCTCCTGCGCGGTCAAAGAGGGCAGAACGACCCCGCCCAAACACTTCACTGAGGATACGCTTCTGTCGGCCATGGAGACGGCGGGCAAAGAGGATATGCCGGAGGATGCGGAGCGGCGCGGGCTGGGAACCCCCGCAACAAGGGCGGCGGTCATTGAAAAGCTGGTGACCACGGGCTTTGCGGAGCGCAGAAAGGCGAAAAAATCTGTACGCCTCGTTCCCACCGAAGCGGGCGTGTCCCTCATTACCGTGCTGCCCGAACAGCTCCAGTCCCCGCTGCTCACCGCCGAATGGGAGCACCGCCTCAAGGAGATCGAGTGCGGCGAGCTGGGCGCGGACGAGTTCCTCGCCGGCATCCGCGATATGGTCGCAGCGCTGGTTCGGGACGCTGCGCCTGTGGACGGCGCGGAGGTGCTGTTCCCCTCCGGCAGACCCGTTGTGGGCAAATGCCCCCGCTGCGGCGCAGAGGTCACGGAGAGCAAAAACGGCTATTTCTGCGAGAGACGGAGCTGCAAGTTCGGGCTGTGGCGGGACAACCGCTTCCTTGCCGCCAAGAAGATCAGCCTGACGAAGAAGATGGCTTCCTCGCTCCTGACGCAGGGACGCGCCTACGCCAGCGGTATCTACTCCGAGAAAACCGGCAAGACCTACGACGCATTCATCGTGCTGGAGGACGACGGCGCGCGTTCCTCCTATAAGCTGGACTTCACCAAATGACCCTCGCAGGCTCCCGCACGGGCGTTTCGTTCCCCTGCGGGAGCCGCTGTTTTTACCATGATTCAAAGGAGGTATGCATGAAATGGCTGAAAAACAGACCAACAAGGAACGGCTCAAAGACATCACCGACAGCATTGAGACGGGCATAAAGGAGCTGTTTGAGAGCGACAAATACAGGCAGTACCTTGCCACCATGAGCCGCTTTCACCGCTACAGCGTCAACAACACCATGCTCATCTATATGCAGCGCCCCGACGCCACCCATGTGGCGGGCTTCAACAAATGGCGCGACCAGTTCGGAAGAAGCGTCAAAAAGGGTGAAAAGGGCATTAAAATCATCGCCCCCACGCCATTCAAGAAGAAAATCGAGCAGCAGAAGTTAGACCCCGACACCAAGCTCCCCCTGCGGGACGAGAACGGCGATATTATCACGGAGGAAAAGACGGTGCAGATCCCCATGTACAGGCCCGTGGTGGTGTTCGACGTGCAGCAGACCGCAGGCAAGCCCCTGCCGGAGCTGGCGGCGAACCTTACGGGGGACGTGCAGAATTACGAGATGTTTATGGAAGCTCTGCGCCGCAGTGCGCCCGTACCCATCTTCTTTGAGAAGCTGGCGGAGAATATGGACGGTTACTTCTCCGTGGACAAACAGCGTATCGCTGTCCGCGAAGGCATGAGCGAGGTGCAGACGGTCTGCGCCGCCGTCCATGAGATCGCCCACTCCAGGCTCCACAATAAGGACGAAATCGGAGAAAAATATCAGGAGGTCGAGCTGTTCGGCAAGCCTGCGCTGTTCTCCAACGGGCGCATCGACCGGGATAAGCTGCCGGAGGGCTTGTATGCGTATGACCTGCGCGGCTCGGATTACGATCCGGGGCTGCCCGTGACCATTCAGGAGCACGTTGTGGTGAACCACGCGGCAACCGTTATTGCCGCAGCGCCCATTGAGCTGCCGGAGCAGGGCTTTTTGTATCTGGGCGAGGACGGGCTGAACTTCACGGGCGGCGAGCAGACCGTGAAGGAGTTTTGGCACGCACAGTACCCGGAAAAGGCAAAGTTCTCCCGCGCCGCCGAGGAGATTCAGGCGGAGAGCATCTCCTTTGCCGTCTGCGCCTATTACGGCATTGAGACAGGCGAAAACAGCTTCGGGTATCTGGCGACTTGGGCAAAGGACAGGGAGCTGACCGAGCTTCGCGCATCGCTGGAGACCATCAACCGAACCTCATCCTCCCTGATTACGGATATCGACCGCCATTACGCGGAAATCTGCAAGGAGCGCGGGCTGGATAAGGAGACGGAGAGCCTTGCCGCCCGGCCGGTGCAGGAGATCGCCGTGCAGGAGCAGGAGCCGGTCACAGCGCCGGACAACGGCTGCGTCCCCGACCCTGCGATTTCTGTTGAGAGCATGAACGCCTACGGCTACACCGATTCCAATATGCTGCCGCTGACAAAGGAGCGTGCGCTGGAGCTCATGGAACGGGACGTGAGCGTGTATATGCTTCACACCGACAACACCGAGGCCATGGCCTTCGATGCAGAGGATATCCGCAGCTTTGACGGCGTCTTCGGCGTGGAAGCCTCCGAATGGGAGACGGTCAAAGACCGCTTCGCACCGCCGGACTATGAAAAGGCGTTCCTCAGTAACCCCGCCGACAGCTTTGCCATCTATCAGCTTCGGGATAATGATAATACGGCGCAGCTCCGCTTTATGAACGCCGAGTATCTGGCGCAGAAGGGGCTTTCCATTGAAAAGGGAAATTACGCCGCCGTCTATGCGGGCAGCCTCGACCGCAGGGGCGATACGCAGGACAGGTTGGACGAGCTGTATGAGACCTTCAACCTCCGCCGCCCGGAGGATTTTCGCGGCCACAGCCTGTCCGTCAGCGACATCGTGGCGCTGAAGCAGAACGGCGTGGTATCCTGTCATTACGTGGATTCATGGGGCTTCAAGGCGCTGCCCGACTTCCTCAAGCCGGAAAACTATCTCAAAAATGCGGAGATGGCCATGGAGGACGACTACGGCATGATCGACGGCGTTATCAACAACGGGCCGAAGCAGACCGTGGCAGAGCTGGAGGAACAGGCAAAATCCGGCAAGCCCGTCTCCCTCATGGAGCTGGCGCAGGCGGTGCGCCGGGAACAGGCGCAAGCGTCACGGCAGGAGAAGAAGCCCTCCGTGCTGGCAAAGCTCTGTCCTCCCGTCAACGAGCCGAAAAAGACAGCGCGTTCAAAGCGCGCGGAAAGAGAGCTGCTATGATGAATTTTACCAACGATGAAATGAACCTCATGTGCATCTACCAAAGCGACAGCCGCAGCGGGCTGATTGCCGCCCTCACCGAAATGCGCGGATACCTGGACGAGGACGAAGCCGAGCTGCGGGAGCTGACCGACAGCGCCCTGCAAAAGCTGGGCGAAATCACCGATGAGGACTTCGCAGCGCTGGAGCTGGTGCCTGACTTCGACACGGACGAATAAGGCGGATGCGGCGGGAGCGGCTTTCGGGTCGCTCCCGCTTTGCCTCCACAATCCTATTTCCCAAAATCGAAAAAATATTGATTTTGGGAAATAGAACGGGTATAATAAGAGCAGAGGTGATGAATATGAAACTGATAGACCGAGGTATGTATCTCCGGAAGCTAATTGGAGTGATCGGTACGCCGGACATCAAGGTAGTCACAGGCGTCCGACGCAGCGGAAAGTCAAAGCTGTTGGAAGCTTTCAAGGGGTATGTAGAAGCAAATATCGCGGACGCAAATATCGTGCATATCAATTATAACCTGACAAAGTACGAGAAGTTCAAGGACTACCATGTCCTGAATGAATATATTGAAAGCTCCTATGTCGATGGCAAGCAGAACTTTGTTCTGATTGACGAGGTGCAGATGTGTCCGGGTTTTGAGCTTACCATCAACAACCTCCATGCGCAGGAAAGATTCGACATCTATATTACAGGCTCAAACGCTTTCCTTCTGAGTTCAGACCTTGCCACTCTCTTTACGGGTCGGACTTTTGAAGTGAAGGTGTTCCCGTTTTCTTTCAGCGAGTTCTGCGAGTATTATTCCCTTACGGATAGGTATGCCGCTTTTTCCCGGTATCTGAGAGAGGGCGGCATGGCCGGATCGTACCTTTATCAAGACCCGGAAGCCAAGTACGACTATATCGCGGATGTATTCGATACATTGATCGTCAGGGACATACGGCAGAAATATAAAATCCGCAACCCGATCCTGATGAACCGCATTGTCGATTTTCTCATGGACAATATCTCAAATCTCACGTCTGCGAGAAATATTGCGGATGCCCTCACAGGCAACAAGGATAAAATCAACCACAAGACCGTCGGGAACTATATGCAGTATCTGTGCAACGCCTTTGCTTTCTATCGCGTTCGCAGGTATGACATTCAGGGGAAAAAGTATCTGGCATCCAGCGATAAGCTGTATCTGAGCGACCACACCTTCCGGTATGCGAAGCTGGGAACCAAGAATCTGGATTATGGGCGCGTACTGGAAAACATCGTTGCTATTGAACTGCTTCGGCGCGGATATGAGGTCTATGTCGGGGTCTTATACAAGAAGGAGATAGATTTTGTTGCCATCAAGCGCAACGAAAAGCTCTATATTCAGGTTTCAGACAACATCAGCGACGAGAAAACCTTTGAGCGCGAAGTAAACCCCCTTCTTCAAATCAAGGACGCTTATCCGAAGCTGGTACTCGCCAGGATCAGAGATGAAGCGTACCAGTATGAGGGCGTTCAGATCATCGATATTGCGGACTGGCTGGCAGAACAGCCGTCTATTTCCCAAAAATGAAAATAATCTGATTTCGGGAAATAGAACATCGACATACAGGCGAAAGCGTCCCGTTTCCTGTATAGGATTCGGGACATTTTCGGATATACCGCCCCTTACATAGAGCGTCCGTTCCGGGCGCTCTAAATTTATGCCATGAAGGAGGAGCAATATGCCGAGCAAGCTACAAACGTATATGCAGATGGCGGACGAGGCGCAGCGGCAGATCACCGGCAGCTACCGGGGCTGGACGGGCTTTCTCACCACTGCCGCAAGGCTGTACAAATACCCCTACGCCGAGCAGGTCATGATCCACGCTCAGCGTCCGGACGCCACCGCCTGCGCGGAGTATGACTTCTGGAACGAAAAGATGGGCCGGTATGTCCGCAGGGGCTCCAAGGGCATCGCCCTCATTGACAGCAGCGGCGAAAGGCCGAGGCTTCGGTATGTGTTCGACGTGTCTGATACGGGCGGCAGAGAATTTCCCAAGAGCCGCTATCTGTGGGAATATCGGGCGGAACACGCGGATGCGGTAAGCGCCATGCTGGAAAGCCGCTATGGTGTGGACGGAAAAGGAGGGCTCCCTGACCAGCTTGAGCGCATCGCGTCTCAGCTTGCGGAGGAATACTGGCGGGACTATAAGCGGGATATCCTCGCCATCGTTGACGATTCCTTTCTTTACGGGTATGATGAGTTCAACGTAGGAGCGGCCTTCCAAAGCGCCGCCGCCGTCAGCATCGCCTACTCGCTCATGTCCCGCTGCGGGCTTGAAGCGGACGACCGCTTCGAGCATGAGGACTTCCTGAGCATCTTCGATTTCAACACCCCGGAAGCCGCCGCCGAGCTGGGCACGGCGGTGAGCAGGATCAACGGAGAGGTGCTGCGGCAGATCGAAGTCACCATCAAGAATTACGAGCGCGAGAAACTCGCGGAAAGGAGCCATAGCCATGACAGAACTGACCTACACCAAGAACGGGGACTACCTGATTCCCGACCTGACGCTGAGCGAGACGCCGGAGGACGCGAGACCCCTGGGCAAGTACGGGAGACTGCGCAGGAGCTACCTTCAGGAGCACAGACCGGGGCTGTACAGCCGTCTGGTGCTGTCGGAGAAGCTGTTCCCGCATCTGCGGGAGATCGACGAGACGGCGAACCGGAGGCTGGAGCAGATGATGCCGGAGTTGATGAAGTCGGCAGGCGTGACGGAGGAGCTGAAAGCCCGCGACCAGATGAAATGGGTGGGGCTGATGAACAGCCTGAAAGCGCAGGCCGAGGAGATCATCCTCAGCGAGCTGGTGTACAACTGACCAATGACGCGCCGGAAGCGGAACCGGCGCAGCCTCCGATACCGCAGGCATACCAACTGAGCCTGTTCCCCACGGAGGAAGAGCAAATCGCATATATCGCAGAAGCGGAGAGCTACACGCCCTCCGCTTTTTCCATGTCCATCCCGCAGGCGGATATCGACCACATTCTGCGCATGGAGGGCAACGCCGACTATGCCCGCATGAAGATCGCCACGGAGTTCTCCAAGGGCAAGAGCGTGGAAGAAATCGCGGCGTTTCTTCAAAGCAGCTTCCACGGCGGCAACGGCGTCGTCACCGAGAGCGGCAGATATTCCGCGTGGTACGCCGACGACGGCATCCACATTGCCAATGGGGACGCGGCAAGATACCTGACCTCCGCAAAGGTCGTAAGCTGGCAGGAGGCGGCAGCGCGCATTTCCGAGCTTTTGGAGCAGGGCGAATACGCAACCAACGTAGAGCTTGCGGAAGCGCCGGGGCACGAGCGCACGGAGCTGGCGCAGTCTATCTGGTATCTACGGCAGGATTTAAGTGAAAAGGCGCGGGCGCAGGGCTATCTCTCCTGCCTGTCGGATATGCGGGGCGGCGGTTTCCCGGAGGAAACGGCGCGGCTTGCCGAACGGCTGACAGACCCTGCGTTCCGTGAAGTCCTCATGGACGATTTAGCACAGCTCCGATCCGACTGCCGGGAGGACAGGAGCCTGCTGCGCTTCCATTACCACAAGCCGGACAAAATCGAGCAGGGTCTGCGGGAGCTGTCCCTGCCCCGCAGGGAATACCGCACCGAAATGGCGGAGATCCCCGCCGTGCAGCGGTTTATTACCGAGGACGAGATCGCCGCGACCCTGACCCGCGGCAGCAATATTGAAGGGAGCAAGGGGCGCATCTACGCCTATTTCAAAGAAAAGCACAGCCCCAAAGAGCAGGCGGACTTCCTGAGAAAGGAATACGGCATTGGAGGCAGCTCCCACGCGGTATCCGGCGCGTCCCACAGCGGTGAGGATCACAGCGGCAAGGGCGTCAGCTTGAAAAAGCAGGACTGCCCGGAAATCCAGCTGAACTGGGCGAACGTCGCCTCCCGTATCTCCGAGCTGATCCGCAAAGACCGTTTCCTGACCCCGGAGGAAAAGGCGCAGTACGAGCAGCTTCAGCGGCAGACCGCAGCGCGAAGCGCAGCATGGAATGACTACAATGCCGTAAAGGAAGCCCACCCGGACGACCTCGTGCTGTTTCAGGTGGGGGATTTCTTTGAGATGTACGGCGAGGACGCAAAGCAGGCGGCGGAGTTGCTGAATATGAACCTGACCACCCGCAACATCCCCGGCGCTGGCCGTGTGGAGATGTGCGGTGTACCGTCGCACAATTTAGAGATGTATGTGGAGAAATTGCGCGATAAGTATGATGTGACGATTGCCGAAGCGCCAGACTTTAGAGGTGAGCGCCACATTTACACGCTGCACTCTATCGACCATGAGGCCGAAGCCGCCATCAATGCTTATGAAGCGGAGTTCGGCGCGGATGGGACAAGGGTGTTCCGCGACCCCGCCGCAGAGCAGGCTCAGCCCACGGTGCAGGAGCTGTTCGAGAGATACCGCCTGAGCGTGGGCAACGCGCTTTCCAAGGATGAAGCATTTCTCAACGCCTGCCGCAACTCCGACCGTCAAAACGCCTATCTGGAGGGCGCGGCGGCAATCCGGCGCATCGTCACAGAATCCGGCGATTTGCAGCTCACACGGCTCTATTTCGATATGCCCGCGTTCCACAACCGGCTCCATCAGGAGCTTTTGGACGAGCTTTACCCCACGCTGGCGACCACGATAACGCCCTCGCCCTACAAGGTCACGCAGGCGGACATCGACGCTGCCTTGCAGAGCTGGAACGGAAAAATTGAAAGCAAGCACGCAGTTGTCCGCTATATGAAGGCTCACGCCCGCGACAGGGATACCGCCGCATGGCTGGCACGGGAGTACGGCTTGAAGGATACCTCTAAACCGCTGCAAATCTCCGTGGGAAATTCCGAGCCGGTCACGCTGTCATGGGCAAAGGTGCAGCGGCGCATTGCGCAGCTCATTCAATCCGATAACTTCTACACCGAGCAGGAACAGGACAACTTTGACAATATTGACCCCATCGCCATCCGGGAAGCGCTTGCTGAACGCGGTATTGTAAATGGGCAGGTTGTGGATGCGGAAGCTAATCGCAACAGCCCCTTCGTCCGGCAGGTCATGGCGGATGTGGAGCGGATCGCGGCGCAGGAAGCGCAGGAAAGAATGGCACAGCAGGAAGAACCTGCCCTTGACCCCGCAGACCGTTTCCATGTAGTGAGCCTTGACCGGGGCTTCCGCACTCTGTATGCCGTGTGGGACGACGAGACCCACGGCTACTATGTGGACGCGGACGGCGTGACCGAGGAATTTACAAGCGAATGGCAGGCAGAGGCGTACCGGCTGGAGCTGCAAGGACAGGCGGAGCAGGCGCTTTTAGAGCGTGCAAAGGGGCTGATCTCCGACTTCTGCCGGAGCGAATACGGCTCGGAGGCGGATTTCAGCGACCCGGCGAAGATCGGCGTCGCCTACACCGCTGTCACCGACGATGAGATTCCCGTTCAGGTGAATATCGACCTTGTGAATTACCGGCTGGAACGCTATCTGGACGATGAGCATCTGGAAACCCGGCAGTACGGCTCTTTGCAGGAGCTTATTGCCAATGAGCTGGAAAACCTCGATTTCAGCGACCTCATTCATGTTTCGGATGAGGACGTGGAGCAATACCGATGGCACGCGCCGGAGGAAGCAGTTGCGGAAGCTCCCGGAACGGCTCCTGCCCCGCAGAGAGAACCGTTCCCGTATTCCGTAGGGGATACGGTGTATCTGGAAAACGGCAAGCCCTATATCATCGAGAGCATCGGCGTCTTTGATATTACCCTCAGCGACCCGACGCTTTTCTATCCCATCTCCCGTGCGGAGAGCAGGGAGAGCTTCGCGCGGCTCATGGAGCGGTATCCGCAGCCGGAAAAGGAACCTGCTTACACCGAGGAAACCGTGGCGGTGTATCCAGCCGACAAAAACAACCTCCCCTATGATGTGGAGATTCGCACTCTGCGTTTTGACGAGCCGGAGATTGACCCGCCCGTCATGAGTGAAGAAGAACGATTGGCTCTGGAGCATGAGGGGCGGGCGGCACTTTTGGAAATGGGCGAATTTGTACCCGACACCGATGACGCTATCTCTCAGGTCGAGATCGACGAGCCTTTCGCGCCGCTGCCGCCTGCGGAGAATTTCCGCATTTTGGACGACAATCTCGGCACAGGCGGTGCAAAGGAGAAATTCCGGCGCAACATCAAGGCAATCGCCACTCTGAAACAGATCGAAGCTGAGGGCAGAAACGCCACCCCGGAGGAACAGCATATCCTCTCCCAATACGTCGGCTGGGGCGGTCTTGCGGACGCTTTCGACCCGGAAAAGGCAGGCTGGCGGGTTGAATATGATGAGCTGAAAAATGCGCTATCCCCGGAGGAATACGCCGCCGCCCGCGCCTCTACCCTCAACGCCCACTACACCAGCCCCACCGTTATCCGCGCCATTTACGACGCGATGGAGAATATGGGCTTCCGGACCGGCAACATTCTGGAGCCCAGCATGGGCGTGGGCAACTTCTTCGGTATGCTGCCGGAGAGCATGAAAAGCAGCAGGCTCTACGGCGTGGAGCTGGATTCCATCACGGGGCGCATCGCAAAGCAGCTCTATCCAAAGGCGGATATTACCGTGGCAGGCTTTGAAACCACCGACAGACGGGATTTCTTCGACCTTGCCATCGGCAACGTACCCTTTGGACAGTATCAGGTCAGCGACCGAGCTTTTGACAAGCTCGGTTTTTCCATTCACAACTACTTTTTCGGTGCGACTCGTTCCTAAGTGAAAAGCTTAGGTGCAAATTTTGAAAGGCAGGTGA
>ENA-OYYK01000185-OYYK01000185.1-human-gut-metagenome-genome-assembly--contig:-NODE-185-length-46404-cov-7.444950_pt1 | contig 46404 bp, 38 predicted proteins | sample MGYA00243247_ERZ653443 | MGnify/ENA primary metagenome ERZ653443 (study PRJEB26926, sample SAMN06165010) | human gut metagenome | biome: ENVO:00009003; feature: ENVO:2100002; material: ENVO:00002003... | reverse complement strand
TCTACACCTCCCGTGACGCGGGACACAAGCGGATGTGCGAAGCGCTGGCGCGGGGAGAGAAGCTACCCTTTGACCCCACGGACGCCACCATCTACTATGTCGGCCCCACACCCGCCAAGCCCGGACAGGTCATTGGTTCTGCCGGCCCCACCACCTCCGGCCGCATGGACGCCTATGCTCCCACCATGATGCGCGCGGGAGCAAGGGGTATGATCGGCAAAGGTGCGAGACTTCCCGAAGTTGTGGAAGCAATGAAGGAATGCGACGGCGTGTATTTCGGGGCCATCGGCGGCGCGGGCGCGCTGCTTGCCAAATGCATCAAGAGCGCCGAGTTGATTGCCTACGAAGACCTGGGCGCGGAAGCATTGCGCAGGCTCTATGTGCAGGACATGCCTCTGGTCGTCATCATCGACTGCGAGGGCAACAACCTGTATGAATCCGGCCGGGCGGCCTATCTGAGCAAAAGGAGCAGGAAGTAAATCATGATCGACATTACCGACCTCCTGGAAGCACTGATGATTCTGTGCTTTGGCCTGAGCTGGCCGATCTCCATCCGCAAGTCCTGGGTCTCCCGCACGGCGAAGGGTAAAAGCGTTATTTTTGAGTTTTTCATCTGGATCGGCTATATCTTCGGCATCATCCGCAAGTTTCTGCTGCTGGATGCCGCCACCGGAGCTATGGACTGGCTGTTCTACCTGAGCTGGGCGTTTTATTTCCTGAATTTTACGGAGATCACCGTCGATATGCTCCTTTACTATCGGAATGTAAGGCTGGATCGGGAGAGGGATGCCATAAAGTAAACCTCCCGAAAAAGGAGGGAATCGTATGAGCAAAGCCGTCACCAATCGGATGCTGCAAAAGCTGTCGCTCTATCTGACATACCTGAAAGGGCTTCCGGAACAATCCCCGGAATATATCTCCGCCACCATGATTGCCGAAGGGTTGAAGATGGGGGAGGTCAATGTACGCAAAGATCTGGCAGCCGTGTCCCGGCGCGGCTGCCCCAAATGCGGGCGCAAACGGGATGAGCTGATCTCCGATCTGGAAAGCTTTCTCTGTCTGGGTCAGCCCATAAAAGCGATCCATGTAGGAAACCCGGAATGTGTCAACTGGATTCTGCATAAATGCGGCGGGTATGTCGAGATTACGGATTACTACCCGCTGAAGCCGGGATGCACACTTGGCCCAATGGCAATGGAATACATGTCCGGGAAAAATCGGAGCAAAGGTGTCAGGCTGGCAATCGTAGATACCGATTCCGAGGTGTTGCAGGACGTGGCGGAGCAGTTGACCCGGAACGGGATCGAGCTGATCTGGAATTTCAGCTCCACGCCCCTGATGGAATGCGGCACGGCGGTCATTCAGAACGAGTCGCTGCTCCCGTCTCTGGGGGTGCTGTCTGGCATGATGCACACCGCCGGCGAAAATAAGCCGGATGTCATGGCTCTGGAGCAGTTTTCTCTTTGACTTTTTACCGGCCTGTGTTACAATAGAAGAAAATAGCTTCTTGTGGCTCTGGGGCAGCGCAAGTCGGCTCCCGGGCTTAAAAAGGGAATGGGGTGAAAGGCCCCACGCGGAAACGGCGCTGTAAGTGCCGATGTGTCCGGTTCGTCGGCGAAAGCCGGTCATTGGGGCAACCTGAGAAGGCAGGATCGGACACGTTTGAGGCACAAGTCAGAAGACCTACAGGAATGGGAAAAGCAGGGGAACGCTCCTGTTTATTTGTGTTGCGTAAAAACGTTCGCGGCAGCCCAATTGGGCTGCCGCATTTCTATTTATCGAAATTGGAGGCAGTTACATGAGAGGAATTCCTTCTCTGATCACGGATATTCGCAAAAAGGTATTTACCGAGGTCGCCCGCATGGCATACAGCGGCAACGGCTACGAGGGAGCGGAGGACCTGCCCTTCAAGATCGTCCCCGGCGACCAGCCCCTGCACCGGGAGTCTATTTTCTTGGAACGCGCCATCGCGGGTGAGCGGGTAAGGCTCGCCATGGGCTTGTCCATCCGCCCCATCCAGACCCGCAGTCTGATGACCGAGGGCATGGATGCCGCCGCCATCGCCGAGCAGTATTACGAGCCGCCGCTCATCAATATCATTCCCTATGCCTGCCACGCCTGCCCTACTAACCAGTACCGGGTGACGGAGAACTGCCAGAACTGTCTGGCCGCCTCCTGCCAGAAGGTCTGCCCCAAGGGCGCGATCTCCTTCGTCAACGGCAAAAGCCACATTGACCCGGAGAAGTGCATCAAGTGCGGCAAGTGCGCCGGTGCCTGCCCCTACCATGCCATTATCCATCTGGAACGTCCCTGTCAGGCGGCCTGCGGCATGGATGCCATTGCCTCCGACGAACACGGCCGGGCAAAGATCGATCAGGACAGGTGCGTGGCCTGCGGTCAGTGCCTGGTGTCCTGCCCCTTCGGCGCCATTGTGGATAAGGGGCAGATCTTTCAGGTCATTCAGTCCATCCTGAAAGGCGACCGCGTCATTGCCATTGTCGCCCCCGCCTTCATCGGGCAGTTCAGCGGCAAGGTGTCCCCCGGAAAGTTCGTGACCGCCATGAAGCAGCTGGGCTTCGACCGGGTGATGGAAGTCGCCATCGGCGCTGACCTGTGTACCATCGAGGAAGCCAAGGATTTTCTGGAAAAGGTGCCGGAGCAGCAGGACTACATGGCGACCTCCTGTTGCCCCGCTTGGCACTCCATGATCGAGAAGCTGTACCCCGGAGAAATGCGCAAGATTTCCATGACCCTGACGCCCATGGTGTTCACCGCCCGGATGGTCAAGAAGGACTTCCCCGGCTGCAAGGTGGTCTTCGTGGGTCCTTGTGCCGCAAAAAAGCTGGAAGCCATCCGGGCGGACATCCGCTCCGACGTGGACTTCGTGCTGACTTTTGAGGAACTGCAGGGCATGTTTGAGGCGAAGCAGATCGATTTTGACACCGTGGAGGAGCAGGATTATCTGAACGAAGGAACCAGCGCGGGGCGCGGCTTTGCCGTATCCGGCGGCGTCGCCAAGGCCGTTACAGACCTCGTGCATGAGCAGTACCCGGACATGGAGATCCAGACCGCCCGTGCGGAAGGACTGCGGGAATGCCGGAAGCTGATGATGCTGGCGAAGGCCGGGAAGTTCAAGGGCTGTCTGCTGGAGGGCATGGCCTGTCCCGGCGGCTGTGTGGCCGGCGCAGGAACCATCCTGCCGGTGGACAAGGCCGCAAAGCTGGTAGAAAAATACAGCCGGGAAGCCGCAGCCGCAAGCCCTGTGGAATCCGCCTACAGCGGCCGGGGCGAAAGTCTGGAATAACAGAGAAACAGGAGAAACGAAAAATGGATCGCTTCACGGCTGCCCTGATCAGCAAGTACACCCTGAAAATCCCGGTGAAAGACGATTGGTTCGCCCCGCTGGTAGGCGACTGGGATATCCGCTGCGTGGATGCCATGCGTCGGGAAACAAAGGGCGAATGGTTCTTCCGCCGGGTGCTGGACGGAACCGGCATCGAGGATCTGCGCCTTTGCTCCGCCATGCAGCCCGAATGCGCCGTGACCCTCCGGCTGTACCGTGCCGACGAAGGGTGCTATGACGCCGCTCGCTCCGGCGAAGAGGGAATCAACCGTTTCCGCTTTACGAAAGAAAATGGAAAAATAATCGGCGCCAACCTGGATGTCCCCGGCGAAATGCACGTTTTTTCGGAAATCCGGTCGGACTACTTCAAGTGGGAGCGCGTCACCGTTCTGGAAAACAAGACGTGGCGGACGGATTGTACGATCTTTGCTTCCCGGAAACGGAATTGAAAAAAGGCACCCGGTCAGCCCGGATGCCTTGCCGCTTATTCCTCTGTGAAGCTGTATTTGACCTGCTTCAGCCCCGCGTCCAGCGTGACCACGATCTCGCCGTCGGAACCGTCGGTGACTTGCAGCTCCCCACTTTTCTCCAGAGAGCGGACGTAGGCCACGGGGTCGTCGGTGGTAACGCTGCGTACCTCCACCACCTTGGCGGGCTTTCCGCCGCAGGGCGGCTGTTGGCGTTCGATGATCAGTTCATAGGTTTTCATTGGTGCTCCCCTTTCCTGTGGGATGGTTTCCCGCAGTCATATTGTTTCCGTTAGTATACCATAATTCACATAAAGATTCAAGCGGAAGGAGAACATGACATGAGCAAAGTGATTTTCCAGATCGAGGGCGGCAGCGCCGTGACTATCGAGTGCAACCAGGGTGACAACCTGCTGGAAGCCGCCCGCCGTGCCAACGTGGCCATCGACGCGCCCTGCTCCGGCAACGGTTCCTGCGGCAAATGCCGGGTGAAGCTGACGGAGGGAACGCTGGACTCCCCGCAAAGCCGCCACATTTCCCAGGAGGAATGGGACGAGGGCTGGCGGCTGAGCTGCTGCTCCAAGGTAAACGGCGACTGCACCGTGCTGGTGCCGGACATTGCCAGCGCCTACCAGTCCCGGATGAAGACCGCAGACCTCAGCAGCCCCAAGGAGATCGCCATTTTCAAAAGCACGGAGGCCAATCTGCGCGCCAGCGGCATTCAGTTTACAAACAACTTCCGCAGTGCCGTGATCGCCATGGCGGAGCCAAGTCCGGAAGACACCATGCCGGATATCGAACGGCTGACATGGGCCGTGGAGGAAGCGTTGGGCGTTCAAAAGGTGGAGGTTCCCTTCTGCGTGATGGTCAAGCTGGCGGCGACCCTCCGGGAATTCGGGTGGAGGGTCTGTGTCAAGGGCGAGCTGGCAGGGGGCACTTTCCGCTGCATGGAAGTTTGCGATCCCGAGGATACCCGCATCGTCGGCTGCGCCATCGATATCGGTACCACCACGGTGGCCATGGTTCTGACCGACCTGGTCAGCGGCGAGCTGCTGGCAAAAGGCTCCTCCGGCAACGGCCAGATCCGCTACGGCGCGGACGTTATCAACCGTATCATCGAGCAAAGCAAGCCCGGCGGCCGGAAACGGCTCCAGGACGCTGTGGTCAAGGAGACCCTGACGCCTATCATTGCGAACCTCTGCAAGACCGCTCATATCAACGCGAGAAGCATTCTTCGGATGAGCGTCGGCGCAAATACTACCATGAACCATCTGCTGGTGGGCGTGGACGCCAACCCGGTTCGGATGGATCCCTACATTCCCAGCTTCTTCCGGTGGGAAGGGCTGCTGGCTGGAGACCTGAAGCTCCCCGCCAATCCTCTTGCGCCTGTTATTATTTCTCCCAACATCGGCTCGTATGTCGGTGGCGATATCACCGCCGGTACCCTGGCCGCGGACATCTGGGACAAGGACGAAATGAGCCTGTTCATCGACCTCGGCACCAACGGCGAAATTGTATTCGGCAACCGGGATTTCCTCATGAGCTGCGCCTGTTCCGCAGGCCCCGCCTTTGAGGGCGGCGACATCTCCTGCGGTATGCGCGCCACGGACGGCGCCATCGAAGCCTGCACCATCGACAATGTTACCATGGAGCCGACGCTGTCCGTCGTGGGCGACCCCGGCCAGAAGCCGGTGGGTATCTGCGGCAGCGGCATCATCGACATCATTTCGGAGCTGTACCGCTGTCGGATCATCAACGCCAAGGGCCTGTTTGTCCGGGAGGGCAGCCGCATCCGGCGGGATTCCCACGGCATGGGGCACTACATCATCGCCACCTCCGAGGAATCCGAGACCAGCCGGGAGGTGTCCATCAACGAGGTGGACATCGACAACTTCATCCGGGCGAAGGGCGCGATCTTCTCCGCCATTGACACGCTGCTCAAATCCGTGGACATGACGCCGGAGTGCATCGACCGGGTATACGTGGCCGGCGGCATCGGCAGCGGCATCAACATGAAAAACGCAGTGAACATCGGTATGTTCCCGGACGTGGAGCTGGAAAAGTTCCAATACATCGGCAACTCCTCCCTGTCCGGCGCTTATGCCATGGTCATGAGTGATGAAGCCATCGAAAAAACATCCGAGGTCGCCTCCAATATGACGTATCTGGAACTGAGTACCCATCCGGGCTACATGGATGCCTTCGTCGCCGCCTGTTTCATCCCCCACACCGACCGCAGTCTGTTCCCCAGCTGCATTCAGGCATAGGCAGCCCTGACAGTCCCCTAACAAGCTTACCTCCTAATCATTTTTACCCCAAGCGCATTGCGGCCGCCCCAATCCGGGGCGGCCGCAATGCGCTTTTTCAGCAGAAAAAATCTTTATGCCCGATGATCTGCCCCGGATTCGCTACAAGAAAGCCGTTCTCCCACTGCCCGCCGATCAGCCGTTCCAGCAGGCTGTTGCTGCCGGACACATAGCCAAGGCAGCAGTGCAGCGCGTCCGCGCATTCCTGGGCAGCCCCCACATAAGCCTCGCTGTGGCAATCGAAAACGCCGGTATCCACGATATCCAGCTGACTGTGATTGGCAAACCACCGGGAATAGCAGGCGTCCGCCTTCCACCGGGGGCATTGCTGGCACAGACGCTTCCCATGGCTGTCCGGCTGACGCTCGGTTATGTAGAGATGCCCCATTTGCTTTGGGTTTGCGCTGTGCTGCACCGTCCCGTTGATGAGCAGGGACACGCAATCGTCCACCCTGGGAATGACCAGTCTGCGCGCCGCCTTTACCTGATTCCAGGAGCCTCCGCAGAAGCCCATGGCCACCAGAACTGTGTCGATGTTCCATGGCAGCCCTTCCACGGCCTGCACGATCTGACGCTTCATCTGTCCTGGGTCATCGGTGTTCCGGTAATGCAGAACGAAAACGGGATAATCCGTCCCCAGTCGCCGCTGTGCCGCCTGAACATACTCTGTCACGGATTCGCACGCCAGTACCCCTGTCCCCACATGGCATCCCCCCAAGATCAGCAGATTCTCCTGACAGAATATGCAGGACAGCGGATAGATGTGCAAGGCAGGAGATGTCCTGGGATGTATTTATAGTGGGACAGCTTGAAAGCGTAATACTACCTGAAAAGAGAGGCATCACGCTTTAACTATACTATGCAAATAACTACAAAAAACAACAGGGAATACTTAATCTATGAGGTTATTAATTGGCCAAACGAGAAAGTAGATAAAACCGTTGACAAAATAAAAAAAGATTCGTCCAGCAATTCACTTGAACTGCTGGACGCAAATGCTAAAAACGATGATTTCAGCTTGCAGGCATCCCATACCCCAGAATGACGCTGCTTCCCAGAGAATACTGCTTCTGCCGACACATATCTCTGGAATTACCCTCTACCGTATAAACTACGTTATTTTCCACTCGCTCCACAATCCCAACATGATCCGGCACACCGTCTTGGGTTGTTGGTTTTGGTTCACCCGGGCGGTCTCATGTGCCGGCACGTATTTATCCTGCTGACTCCGCGAAAATGCCCGCTTTGTGAATACGAATGTTTGTTCGTTAACCGACTGTGGCGCTATAATAGCACCGCCCACCGGGATTTGTCAAGAGAAATTTTTCAAAGAATATAAATTGGACACGCATTGCATAACATGCAAAAAGGCGTCCAGCTGTTGGATTTTCCCAAAGCTGTACGCCGTACTTTTTTCGTAAAGTTATCCCATTTGCGATAGGCTCTCCGATGAACCAATATTATTGTAGCTATTTTTTATCCGGAAGTCAACACCGAAAATGTAAGAAATAAACATTTTTTATGCAAAATTGGCTGACCCGACCTCGGTGCAGGCACGTCTTTCCGCTGCCCCATGGGCTAAAATGGTCGAGACGGGCGGAATGCGCCGTCAAAAACATGGTCAGGAGGATGCGATATGCCGAAACGTGGGGAAAACATTTACAAGCGGAAGGACGGACGCTGGGAGGGACGGTATATCCGGGGGCGCTCCCCCTCCGGCGGGGCGGTGTACGGCTACGTCTACGCCCGCAGCTATCGGGAATGCCGGGTCAAGCGTCAAAAACAGCTGGAGGCGCTGGGGAAAGCCCCGGAACAGGCCGCGTCCCTTACGCTGGCGCAGGCCGCGGGGCGGTTTCTTGCCGACCGGGAAAAGCAGCTGAAGGAATCCACCCGGGCGCGGTACGCCTATCTGCTCCGGCACTATATTCTGCCCGGGCTGGGAGAAACGTCCGTCGGGCAGCTGACGGCGAATGGGATTTCCGATTTTCTGGGTGGCTTGCAGCGCGGCGGCCTGTCGGGCAAAAGCGCGCGGGACGTGGGCGTGCTGCTGAAATCCGTGCTGAAATACAGCGTCCGGCGGCTGGAATGCAGCTGCCCGGGGCTGGAAGCGGAACTGCCGGTTTACCGCCGGAAGCAAGTCAGCGTATTTTCCGCCGACGAGGTTCAGCGTCTGGCGCGGTGGGTGCTGTCCGCGCCGGACGGCACCGGCGTCGCCGTTCTGCTGGCGCTGAACACCGGGCTTCGGCTGGGCGAGCTGTGCGCTCTGCAATTTGGGGACATCGACCTAAAAAGCGGCGTGGTGCGGGTCAGCAAGACCGTACAGCGCATCCCCGGCGAGGGCGGCACCCGTCTGGCCGTCCAGCCGCCGAAGAGCGACAGCAGCCGCCGCGCCGTCCCCCTGCCCGGGGACATGGCCGCGCTTCTGAACCGGCTGCCCCGGTCTGACAGCGCCCAGCGCTATTTTCTCACCGGGACGGACACGCCCATGGAGCCGAGGACGATGCAGTACCGCTACGGGGCGCTGCTGAAAGCGGCGGGCATCACCTACCGGAATTTCCACGCCCTGCGCCACACCTACGCCTCTCGCTGCATTGAGCGCGGAGTGGACGTAAAGAGCCTGAGTGAAATGCTGGGTCACGCGGACGTGGGCACCACACTGCAATTTTACGTACATTCCTCCATGGAACACAAGCTGCGGGTGATCCAGAACATTTGCTTTCTGGAATCGGCGCTGAAAGAAGATTTTTCGCCGTCACCGCCGCCGTCAGGCGGAACGGAAGCGGAACAGTTCCGGGCGCTTTTGTCGAAATTACCGCAAATGGGATAACTTTACGAAAGCGCGGCTTTTTGATGACAGCAGAATATGTGTGTCCGATGACGCCGCATGGCGATTGCCCGAGCCTTAAGTTCGGTCAGGTTTTCGCCCGGAAGGAAAGGGGTGCAATGCCCCACGCGGTCGGCACTGTAAGCGCAAGGATATGGTCGAGGCGGGAAACCGCTGGGGCGAAAGCCCGTCATTGCCGGAAGGTGAGAAGGCAGACCGTAAACGAGGGGCCTCCCCGGGGCGCGAGTCAGTAGAATTGTGCGGTCAGGACACGAAAGGCAGCGGGCGCTCTCTCCGTGGTGCTGAATTGGCAGGAGTGTGCGCCGACGACTCGTAAGCGGGATGTCGGCGTTTTCTTTTGCCGCCATGGAAGGAGTATGCCATAATGAGCAAGGTAGCAGGCGCACAGAAATTTGACGGCCGGAATTGGTTCGAGCGGCAGATCGCGAAGCGGACGCAGGCGGCGCTGGCGGCGCAGGACGCAGTTTTCGCGGAGCAGCACGCGGGGGACAGCCTCCCGGAGCTGGCCGCTTACGTCAGCCGGTGCGCTGCTCAGTGGAATCACGCCCCCGCCCCCTGCGAGATCGAGGGCGGCAGCTATATCGCCCGGCGGTTCGGCAGTTGGGAAGCGGCGCTGGCGGCGGCGGGGCTGAGTTCCGCCTATAAAATCCCCCGGAACGAGGAAAACCGCCGGTACCAGAAGGAGAAGCGGCGGCAGACCGCCCTCCATAAGGAGGAACGGGACGCCAAGCGGGCGGCGAAGCGGGAGAAAGCGCGGGAGCATCAGCGCGCGGACGCCCTGCGGGCGGCGGCGAAGAGGCGCCCGGGCAAGAAAAAGACCCCGGCGCAGCGGAATTGCCCGGTTCCCATGGAACAGGGAAGCGCGTCGTAACCGTGCAGGCATCGGGGCGGAGAAGCGCCGCCCATCGACAAAACGTCGAAAACCCCGGCGCGGGGCATTTATACGGATGGTTTCCCGTCCTTCGGGGGCGGGCTGCTATACAAAAAATCTGACGGCGGGGCGGAAGCGCCGCGGCGGGAGAGAGGGTGATAACATGGCCGGAAGAATGCAAACTTTCGATCTCATGCGAGAGCTTTTCTACAACGAATGGTAGAAAATGGAAGCTTTCGGAACCGGGCGGCCGCCTGCGGGGCATTTGCCGCGGAGGGCGCGGAAGTCCGGGCTTGTTCACTTATCCACGAAACGGGACATTTGTCCGGCGGGGACCGCCCCGGCCGGGGAAGCGCCCCCACATTTTTGATTTTTGGAGAATATTTATGAAAAGACGGATATTTTCATTTTTACTGGCGGCTGTCATGGTGCTGAGCCTGGCTCCGTCAGTTTTTGCAGCAGGGGACGATGCAGGGATGAGCGTTTCATTTGATAATACTACTCCCAATCCAGGCGATACCATTACCGCACTCGTAACCGTTGAGTCTGACTTTTCTGCCGCGATGGCGTACGAAAGTTCTTTTTACTTTGATAAAGAACTACTTACTGTTGAGAAAATAGAAATTTTAGGTGCACCCGTTTTAAACCTAACAACTGTAGATAGGGCAAACACTAGCGGAAGAGTCCGTTTTGCAGAGTTTAACCGGAATTATGATGAAACTATCGCAAATGATCGTGTCCGAAATTTGAAGGGTGATTTTGCCAAAATCACCTTAAAAGTCTCCGAGTATGCCGGTGGCAAAACTGCGACTGGCCGTACTAAAGGGATGGCTTGGAACAGTAAGCATGAATATGTTGTCAGATGGGAAGGCAGTTACAGTTTATCCATTCAAGGAAGCGAGACCGCTAGGCCCACAGCTACCGGCTACACTGTTTCCATGGCTACTGACCGGACGTTCGCCGTTGGCGAGACTGTTTCCATTCCCGTAACCGTCGCTTCCTCCGAGAAGAGGATCACCGGCTTCAACGCCTACGACATGACCTTTACTTACAACCCGGCGGCGCTGACCCTGAATACTACCTCCAATGCAGAGGCCAACCTGACGGTGGAGGATAATAACGGCACTGTCCGCGTCCGCCGCTACGGCGAGACCGTACCTCTGGGCGGGGCGCTGACGCTGGACTTCACCGCCAACAAGGCCACCTCCAGCACCGTGACGCTGACCGCCGCCAAGTTCGATCTGGACGCCAACTCCATCAACTTTGACGCCCCGGCGGCCACGATTGCCGACGCCGACACCACCGTAACGGGACTGTGGAACGTGACGCTGCCGGATGGCTTCCGGAGCGCCGGCGGCGTGGACACCGTGGAAGATGGCGGGGACTTCACCTTCACCGCCCCGGACGCCCACTATGACTACGTCCTGGACGTCACCACCAACGGCAATACCGAGCGGGTGACCATGAAGGGCAACAACAGCTACACCATCGAGAACGTCACCGACAATGTGACGGTGACGGAGAAAAGCAGAACGGCCAAGACCTACACCCTGAAGTTTGTGGTGGATGACCGTTCCGCAGAGACGCTCGGTACGACCCCGCTGACGCTGGCCGATCTGGGCATCACCAGCGACACGGCCACGGTGCAGTATCCCAACAACTATGCATTTACCGTAAAGTTCCCCGGCTCTGGTCGCTACGCCCAGGCGAACATCGAACCCGACAATAACTGGTTCCTGAGTGCTTTGGGCGACGGGAGCGAGAACGGCGACCGCACCTACACCGTGGACGGCTCCAGGCTGACCGGCAACGAAAATGACGAGATCACCATCACTATCAACGTATATGCCTGGGAGAATAAGCTTACCATCGGCGTGGGCGGCAACGGCGCGGAGGATTTCGCCAAGGATAATGCGCTGACCTGCTACCCCACCGAGAGCTACACCTTCAAGGTGAACAAGAGCGAATACTACGATTACACCGTCACGGCGACTTACTGGGCAAAGAAGCTCAGCGGCATTTGGGACACCGTTAGTCTGACGGTCAGGGACAACGGGGATGGCACGTATACCATCGTCCGGATGCCCGAAATCACAGAGCACTACGAGCTTGCCAATACGGACGTGACCATCACCATCACCAAGATCGCCAAGGCCGTCGACCCCGACGCGGTTGCGGCATACGAGTATGTGCAGCTGGACGGCAAGACCGTCGTTCTGGTAACGGTGACCGGCAGGCTGGGCAGCGGAAAGGTCTTCACCTATGACGGAAATACCATGTTCAGGGCCGCCAACTACGGTTTCAACGTGTATTCCTGGCTGCTGATCCTGGACAAGGGCGAGGTGCTGGACGTGGACGCCCTCAAGGCCGACGTCATTTCCAAGCTGGCGCTTGCCGACGGCACGGCCACGACCATCAACCAGGTCTACGACGTGAACAAATCCCGCCGGATGGACATCAACGACGCCCAGCTGGTCTATGACATCTACAACGGCACTTACTTTGATTTCACCAAGGTTTCCATGGAGAAATTCCTGCTCGCCGACGTGAACTGCGACAAGATGGTGAACTCCGCCGACGCCGTGGTCATCGTAGGCCAGTTCAGATGATCCCACTGACCGGACGCGCCCCCGCCGGGGCTTCGCACACTTCCGTGGGATAAGGAGAAAAGCATGAGAAAACGCATCATCCCCCTGATGACGGTTCTGTGCCTGCTGCCCTCCGCCGCTTTCGCGGCGGAGACCGGCGGCACCGTAGACACAAGCCGAAGCTACAATTTTGAACTGACCGCCGAACGGGGTCAGACGGAGGTCAAGGCCGCCCCCGGCGACATCATCACCGTGTCGCTGGTGCTGAGGCGCACCGACAGCGCCGAGACCGCCCCAATGTACGGTATGCAGACGGAGATCGAGTACGACGACACCTTCCTCCAGCTGGTGCAGAGCAGCGTCATGACCGCCTCCGGCATCCGCTGGAACGACCTCGGCCGCCGCACCGGCGGGCGGGCGTTCTACCTGAATTTCGTGTCCTTCAAGGGCGGCGAGAGCTGGGAGCCGGAGGTGCTGGTGGGCAGCTTCCAGATGAAGGTTCTCGGCACGTCGGGCGTTTCCAGCCTGACGCCGGTGAACACCATGGTTTCCACCCAGGACGGCATGGGACGCTACGCGGCGGAGGACAACGCCGTGACCGTCATCGTCTCCACGGAATGCACCGTCAGCTTTGAAAGCAACGGCGGCACCGACGTTCCCTCCCAGACCGTCCACTACGGCGACAAGGTGAAAAAGCCCGCCGACCCCACCCGGAAGGGCTACCATCTGGAGGGCTGGTACAGCAATCTGGATCGCACCGAGAAGTGGGATTTTGACACCGACGTGGTCAAGGGCAACCTGACCCTCTACGCCAACTGGGCAGAGGGCGCTGCCGGAGGCAGCGGCGTATGGTGGCTCATCGGCGGCGCGGTGCTGCTGGCGCTGCTGCTATTGCTGCTTCTGCTCCTGCTGGGCAAGAAGCGGGTCCACTTCGAGACCAACGGTGGCACGGCGCTGGAAGACGTGAGCGTCAGGCGGGGCGACGTGATCGGCGAGGTCATGACGCCCATGAAGCCAGGCGCGGTGTTCGGCGGCTGGTTTGCCGACAAGACGCTCACCAAGCCATGGGACACCCAGCACGACGCGGTGCAAAGCAGCATGACGCTCTACGCCCGCTGGCTGTAAAAAACGAGGTGATCGCAATGAAAAAACGCATTTTATCCATCCTGCTGGCAGTGGCGCTGCTATTGTCCGTGGGCGTCGTCCCGGCGCGGGCGGCGGATTCCTGCGTAAGCGTCAAGGCGGACGCCGCCACCACTGCCGAAGTGGTGGCCGGCGACCTGCTGGAAATTCCCCTGGGGGACATCTTCCGGGATTCGGACGGCCACTCGCTGACCTATACGCTGGTCAACGCCGCCCAGTTCGGCACCCAGACCAAGGCCGGCGGAAGCACGCTGTACGTGTCGGAAAAAGACCCCGGCACCTACGAGCCGAAGATCAAGGCCACCTGCTCGGGCGGCAAGTCCGTCACCGCGACCCTCACCGTCACGGTCAAGCCCGCCCCCCACGGCCTGGACGCCCAGTACAACTACGACGAGTCCCCCGCCAAGGAGGTCACGGTTTATGTGACCATCTCCAACGACGGCGTGCCCATCAGGGGTCGTGACGGCACAATTTTGTGCCATAAGGCCATTACCGTCCCGTACTTCGACCTGAGCCAGTACGGCCTTGACGAGTTCTACCGCTATCACACGGCAAACGGCGAGGGCGAGTACGTGGACAACAACATCGTGGAGCGGCCCACCGGCCTGCACCTGTACATCTATCTGCTGGAGCGCTACTTCATCGGGCTTCCCGAAAGCCAGTGCTGCAAGGGAAGATACGACCGCGGCGGTCTGGAGGGCTTCAGGCTGGACGACGATGTTTACTACATGGACGAAGACCCTGCCTACACGGCTTCGCTGGCCGCGCTGAAAATCACCGGCTCGCCCACCAGTCTCTACATGGCCAACTTCTGGGGGCATGACGAGAACCTGATGTACTACCGGAACCACTGCTATCCCTACATGAGTCCCGGCTGGGGTTCCACCTCGGACTACATTCTGCTGTCCGACGGGGATACCTGGGACGTGGCCATGTTCACCAACTGGAGCTTTTATTCCAGCGGCGGCGCGTTCACCTGCTTCGACAAGGACGCCTACACCGTCCGCCCCGGTACGGAGCTGACGGTGACCTCCAGAGCCTACGGCACCACCTTCAAGGACGGCGACTTCTACGATTTCGAGAATCTGGACGTGTACCTGTACAGCGACAGCTGGGAGCAGCTGGACATGCTCAAAGATGCCGGCAGCGGCAAGGCCACCTTCACGTTCACTGTGCCAAAGGACGAAGGCACCTACTACATTGTGGGCTTCGACCCCAACCGGAAGATCCCCACGGACGATTCCGGCGGAACGAACTACGCCAAGATCGCCCCGGCCACGGCCATCCTGACCGTATCCGGAACCGCGGAGCTGGAGCGCCCCTTCCAGACCGTTTCCGTTGACGGCAAAGCCCTGGACGGGAAGAACATCTCCTACGAGGGCATCGTCTCTCTGGGCAGTGAGGACAACGAGGAATTCAAGAACGTCTACGAGGAAGTTCCCAAGTACCACGTGATCGTGCCGGAGGGAACGCAGACCGTGGACATCACCTACGGCAAGGACGTGGACATTTACCACGCGGACGCCACGGCCTACGGCTACGAGACCGATCTGGCGGCGGACGCCGTATCCTCGGCGACCATCCGCTCCGTCACGCTGGAGAGCAGCTATAAGGCCAATGACGACGGCACCCAGACCGTCGCCACCCCTGTCGCCCGCTACGTCCGCAATGCGGACGGAACGGCCATGGCCGTCACCCTGGAATCCGGCAGCGGCAAGAATTTCAGACCCGTGGCGCTGTTTACGTTTGAGTACGCGAAAGCGGAGCCTGACCCGGAGCCGGAAGTGAAGTATGGAGATGTGAACGGGGATGGGAACATCAATTCCACGGACGCGGCAATCCTCTACCGTTCCGTAAACGGAAAGTACACGCTGCCGGATTCTCAGAAAGCGGCGGCGGATGTGAACGGAGACGGCGCTGTGAACTCTACGGACGCCGCTCTGATCTATCGTAAAGCAAACGGGAAAATGAGCAACTTCCCCGCAGAATCCTAAAAATTATAAGGAGGTTTAACGCGAAATGAAAAAAGTGATTTCCCTTCTGTTGGCGATCGCGGTGATCATCAGCCTTGTACCCGCCGTGTTTGCGGATGATCTTCCCACTATGACAGTGGAGGTTGACAAGACCGAGGTTCAGCCGGGCGACACGATCACCCTTACCCTGTCCATCGACCAAACCATTTCCAACCTGAATAACTGGGAGTGGGCAATTTATTTTGACAAGGATGCTTATGTCAAGACCAGCGGCGAGCTTGAACCCGGATGCACGACGTCCATAGGCTCTACTGCTGGAATGGTGGGAGATAATGTTGATATCCTCGGCAAAAATGCTGTCCGGGTATCCGCATTAAGCCCTTCCGGTGACCCCGTCACCCTTAACGCTGGCAAGATCGCAACTGTTACCTTCATGGCAACAGAGAACATTACGGCGGAAAACGCCCGCATCGAGGTCAAAACCGAAGCGCTGCCTGACTACGATACGCTTGAAGATAACAGCGTCAACCTGGCCGGCAACATCATTGATGTCACTGTGGTGACAACCGAAGAAAAGGGCTACACCGTCTCCATGGGAGACGACAAGCAGGCGGCCTTCGGCCAGACCGTGGAAATCCCCGTGACCATTGGCTACTCCGATGACAGTGTTACCGGCTATAACGCCTATGACATGTCCTTCAGCTATGATTCCAGCGCTCTGAAGCTGGACATGGAAGAAACCAATGAAGAGGGCAACCGCGTGATGCTCGGCGACAACTCGGTTCGCATTGTCCGCTACGGCAAGGAAGCGGCGCTGGGCGAAGCGCTGACCCTGAAGTTTGAGGTTCTGGCGGGTAAGGGTTCTTCCAATGTGACGGTTACATCCGCAAAGGTGGATACCAACGGCAACGCCATTGAGGCGGACGCCCCCGATGCCACGATCCTGCGGCCCACGGCTACCGTGACTGTCAGCGGCTACACCGTAACCTTGCCGGACGACTTCACCCGTACCGACGCGGAGGGCTCCACCATCGAGGCCGGCAAGGATCTGACCTTCAAGCCCAAGGATCCCAACTATGACTACAACGTGACCGTTACCGTGGGCGGCGAGACAGTCAACCCCACCATTGGCGAGGACGGCACCTACACGGTTCCCAATGTCAACGGCAACGTGACCGTCACCAGCACCAAGACGGCGAAGAGCTTCAATGTCACCCTGGGCGATGATATCACCGGTAATACTACCGCTACTTACAATCAGGAGCACACCTTCAAGCTGACCCCCGCAAGCGGCTACACCTACAATGTGACCGTGACCATCGGCGGCAAGGCTTACACAGGCTTTACAGCTACTACGAATGACGATGGCACCACTACCTACACCATCCCCGGCGCGGACGTGACCGGCGACATCGTCATCAACAGCAACAAGGTTGCCAAGCCTGTGACGACCTACAGCGTCACCTTCGCGGGCACCGGCGCGGGCGATGCCAAGGGCGCATCCTCCGTCCAGGAGAACGCGGCCTACACCTTCACCGTAAATGAGCAGGACGGCTTCGAGTACACCATCACCGCGACTATGGGCGGCAAGGCTGTCACCGTCACGGGTTCAAACGGCAGCTACTCCATCGCCAACGTGACCGGCGATCTGGTCATTACCATCGCCAAGAAGTCTACCACGACCACTATGGACGTCGCCGTTTCCAAGTTTGTGGAGATGAACAACAAGACCGTGTTCCTGGTGACTGTGACTGGCACCCCCGAAGAGGGCAAGGCCTTTGCCTACGGCGAGAACGTCATGTACAAGACCACCGCTTACGACGAGAATGCGTACAGCTGGCTGGTGATCGTGGACGGCACTGCTGATCTTACTGTGGAGGAAGCCACAGCCAAGATCACGCAGGCTGCGGCCACAGCCGAAGAGGTTGCCGCCGGCTATGACGTCAACGAGACGGGCGTTGTGGACATCAACGACGCGCAACTGACCTACGATATCTACACCGGCAAGTACACCGACTTCGAGAAGGTCTCCGTGCGGAAGTTCCTGCGTGCGGATACGAACTCCGATAAGGTCGTCAATTCCGCGGACGCCGTTGCGGTCGTAGCAAATTCCAAGTAAATCCGGGCGAATCAGCTGCTTCCCCTCCCTAACGGGAGGGGAGGCAATTCGCCGTATTTTGGGGCTTTACCATTATCCCCCGCCGCGGGGGACAGTGGTAAGGATCCAAACTGTTTTTTGGGGGATATCCGTATGAAAAAACGCAGCGGCCTGCTCAGCGCCGTGAGTATTCTGCTGGTCATCGCGCTGGTCGCGGGGATCGGCGGCTCACTGATCGCCTCCGGGCGGACAAGGCCGGACAACCCAATCGACGCCCAGCCGGAGCAGCTCCGGGCGGAATCCCTGCAAGGCTCCGGCAATACCGGCGGACAGGGTTCCGGAAAGGGGAACGCCCAGTCCGCGGAATCCGCCGAAGGAACAGAAAATACCGACCCGACCCAGGAGCCGACGGAGCCTCCCACGGAACCGGAGAGGCAGGATCAGACGGAGCCGCCAACGGAACCGACCCGGGGCGAGGAGGATACGGATCCCACAGCGCCTACGGACAAGCCCGTGGAGAATCCCGATGATAATCAGGGCGGCAATAAGCCAGACGACACCAAGGGCGGCCCGGAGGATTCCGGCGACCACGGAAACGGCACCGGCGGCGACGACGGGGACGACGGCGGAAACGGCGGCGATCACGGCAGCGGCGGCGAGGAAGACGATACGCCCCGTATTTACACGACCCTGAAGACCCAGCAGCTCACCAAAACGGAGCTTCCGGACGGAAAGCTGACCTTCATTGCCTATCCAATCGGCAAGGGCGACCTGCACATCCGAGTCCGGCTGAAAAACGAGACCAATTCCGGCAACGGATTGCTGCTGACCTCCCCGGATAACCGGAACTACGAGGCGCAGCTGGATTTCAACGCGGAAAACCTGTTCGTCCTGTCCCTCTACGACGGGGATACCTTCCTGGGGCTGGTTCCGTACCGTGTCGGCTATTACGCCGACCTTGCCGACGACGACAATCCGGAGGCTGGCGATTTCCCGCCTACCATTTTCACGACTTTGGACGTAGACAGCCCGGACATGACCTCTCAGTCCTACCGCCTGACGGTGTCTGCCAGTGTCAATAAGAAGCTGGGAGGAGGGGTGATCCACTCCAATCAGATTCAAGTCACGCTGGACGGGAAAGTTGTTCAAAAGAGTGACGGCGACAACCAGCCCACTTATGAGCTGTATTTCGAGGCACCCCAGATCGGCGACGAGGAATCCCACACCGTCCGGGTGCTGGCCTGGGACGGAAACGGAAATTCCGCCATGAAGGTCTACACCGTCACCTACCACCAGATCAGCGAGGGCGACCCGGCAGGCTCGGTGAACGTGGTGCTGGACGCGACCACCATCGGCCTGGGCATTCTGGACAGCGGGACGCTGGATATTGTAGAGGGCGAAACGGCGGCGTCCGTTGTGCTGCGTTTCTTACAGGAGCGCGGCTATGAACCGGATTATCAGGGCACGGCCACCATGAATTTCTATCTGCGCCGTATCAACCGGGGCGACATTGCCTATCGCGCCAACGTCCCGGAGCATCTCTGGGAGTTGATCCTGCGGGACGGCATCACCACCAACGACAACTACGACCGGGACAGCATCGGCGAGTTTGACTACACCCAGGGTTCCGGCTGGATGTACTCCATCAACGGAACACTGTATGAGGGAACCGGTATGAGCGGCTATAAGGTCCGCAACGGAATTACCATCTATCTGCGCTTTACTCTGTCCTACGGCAAGGACATCGGCGGTTACGATGCCACCGGAGGCGGCTACGGTGCGCTGAGCAGCTACTGCGGCCTGTGGATCAACGGCGGCTATCAGGCTCTGGATCACGACTTTGAGGAAGTGGAACGGGTGGAACCCACCGAAACGGAGGACGGGTACATTCTGTATCGCTGCACCAGGTGCCACGAGGAGGAAACAGATGTTCTCCCGGCTACCGGCGGCGAGACGGAACCGACAGATCCCAATCCCACCGATCCCGACCCGACGGATCCGACGCCTACCGATCCCACCGAGCCGACGCCCACGGATCCCACCCAACCGGAGCCGACGGAACCGACGCCTACAGACCCCAGCGAACCGACACCCACGGAACCGACACCCACAGAGCCAAGCGAACCGGAGCCGACCGACCCCGGCGAGCCGGATCCTGCGGAACAGGCATCCATACAGGCCATGGGGCGGGAGACGCGGGGATACTGGGGCGATAAGCTCGTCTACTGCCAGAGACTGATAAAACGAATTTTGGAGGCAGCTGCATGAAAAACGGAACGAAACTGATAGCGGTGCTGCTCTGCGTACTGCTTCTGATCCCCACAATGGCTTTCGCGGAAACCCAGTCGTCTTTGGATGCGGAAATCGCCCAAAGCGCGGAGGGAATGTCCGCCCTGGGCGGGAAGAAGGGAGAGCTTCTGAAGGATCAGGAGCAGTTCCCCGCAGGCACTTCCGTCTGCGACTGGCTTGCTATGGCCATGGCACTGTCCGGCGCGGAGGAAAGCTACGCCGACTATTTGCAGGCGCTGAGAACTTATGTAGAAAACGCCTACGCGAAAAATGGCTGCCTGGACAAGAACAAGGCCACGGAATACCACCGGATCGCCTTGACGGTGATGGCGCTGGGCGGCGACCCCGCCAGCTTTGGAGTGAAGCCTGACGGCTCGGCCATTGATCTGATCGCGGAGGGAACTTATAACTACGCCCGTGACCCGGGCGCGCAGGGTCTGAACGGCTGGATCTGGGCGTTAATTGCCCTGGACGCTCAGGATACGGAGGTTCCGGCAGACGCCCAGTATTCCAGAGAGGATATGGTCAGCGCCATCGTGATCGCTCAGGAGCCGGACGGCGGCTTTGGCCTAATCCCCGGAAAATCGGATGTGGATATCACCGCCATGGCGGTACAGGCACTGGCACCCTATCAGGATCAGCTGGGAGCCGAGATTGACGCGGCGCTTGCGTACCTGTCGAGCCAGTTGACGGATACCTGCGGGTATATCGCATATGGGGACGAGAATGCGGAGAGTACGGCACAGGTCATTCTGGCTTTGTGCGCGCTGGGCATTGATCCGGATACGGATACCCGCTTTGTGAAAGACGGACATACCCTGCTGACCCAGCTTGCCAGATTCCGTCAGGCGGACGGCACCTACAGCCACACGCTGGAGGGGGCAGGCGACGGCATGGCAACGGAGCAATCCGTCCTTGCTCTGGTGGCTGTGCAGCGTGTCCGCGCGGGGCAGCCGTGGGTGCTGCATTTTGACGGCACGTATACCGCCCCGGATGTTCCGGCGAACCCGGACACCCAGACGGAACAGACACAGGCATCGGCGGGTGATGACAGGACCATTCTCTGCGTCGGGATCGGCGCGGCAGTCGTGATCGCGGCCGGCGCGATATGCATCATCGTCAGAAAGAGGAGAAAGGCATGAACAAGCTGACAGAACAAATTCAGGCGGAAGTCAACAAGGTCGTTTTGGGCAAGGAGGACATCGTCCGCAAGGTGCTGCTGGCCATTCTGGCTCAGGGTCACGTGTTGCTGGAAGATGTGCCAAGTGTGGGTAAGACGACGCTGGCCAAGGCGTTTTCCAAGACATTGGGTCTGGATTCCAGACGTGTCCAGTTTACCTCCGATACGCTGCCCTCTGACATTATCGGCTTTTCCGTATTTGACAAGGCGGACGGCAAGCTGAAATACCAGCCCGGTGCCATTATGACGAATCTGTTGCTGGCGGACGAGATCAACCGTACCTCCAGTAAGACCCAATCCGCCCTGCTGGAAGCCATGGAGGAATTGCAGGTCACGGTGGACGGCGTGACCCGGCCGCTGCCCAAGCCCTTCGTCGTTCTTGCAACGGAGAACCCGGTGGGGTCCGCGGGCACCCAGATGCTGCCCGCCTCTCAGCTGGATCGTTTCCTGATCCGACTGAGTATGGGCTATCCCAATCGGGCAAGCACGGCGGCGCTGCTGAAGGATCGCCATCATGTGGATCCCCTTTCCGCCTGCCAGACGGTGACGACGCCGGATGAGCTGGAAAAGCTCATTGCGGACGTTGCCGATATCCACGTGGCAGACCGAATCTATGACTATATCGCGGAACTGGTGGACGTGACCCGCTCCAATGCCTATGTTACCCTGGGCGTCAGCCCCCGCGGCGCTCTGGCCGTGACCCGCGCGGCAAAAGCCAACGCCTATCTGGAGGGGCGGAATTATGTGATTCCCGACGATGTGTGCGCCGTGTTCCCGGATGTGTGTGTCCATCGTCTGATCCTCAACGCCAAGGCACGTCTTCAGGAATACACTGCGGCGCAGATCCTTCAGAATATCCTTACCTCGGTTCAGAAGCCGGACATCCGGGAATTTTCCGACAAATGAAGAAAACGATTTTAAGCAGCGCCGTGTGTTACCTGCTTCTGCTGCTGGCTCTGGCGGCGCTGCTCATTACAAGCGGCTCCTTTTGGGTGCTTGCCGGACTCTGCCTGCTGCTCCTGCTGCCACTGGCTTCCTGGGCGGTCAACGCATATGTCCGAAGACATTTGCAGGCAGACATTCTGATACCGGCGACGGCTGCCAAGCGCACCGCGGCCGGTTGCCGGGTGTGCATCCGCAATTCGGCGCTGCTGCCCGTAATGCGTTATGGCTGTCGTGTCTCTATCCGCAATGATCTGACCGAGGAAGAGCAGACGGTGACGTTGACCGGCGGCATCGGTGCCAGAGGCGAAAGCAGCCAGAATATCCTGCTGCAAAGTCGCTATTGCGGCCGGCTGCGTGTGCGCATCAGCAGGTTTACTTTGCTGGACTATCTGGGGATGCTCCCCATGCAGGCCCCTGCCAATGCGGAGGCCCGACTGACCATTCTTCCGAACCTCTTTCCTATGGACGCGGACATGACCGCCAGACCGGCCTATGCGGACGACGGAGCTTCCGACCGCCGGGGAGAAGATCGCAGCGAGGTGTACCAGCTCCGGGAGTACCGCCCCGGGGACGACATCCGTCAGATCCATTGGAAGCTGTCCTCCAAGCTGGACGAGTTGATCCTGAAGGAGGCCAGCCAGCCGGAGAGCCGCTCCCTCCTGGTGTTCTGGGATAAGCGTACCGGCACGCCGCAGCAGATGGATGCTTTGGCTGAGGTCGTTTCCTCCACGGGTGCGGCACTGCTGCAAGGCGGTGTGCAGTATACCCTGAGCTGGACGGAGGGGGACGACCTGCAAGCCCAGGATATTCTGGACGAGAACCAGCTTTTGCAGGCAATCCCGGAATTGGTAAAGACCAGAGGCAGCGCGGATTGCCGCCTGCCGGAAATGGGCGATTACAGCCGTATCCTGTATTTCGGCGTGAAGCCGGATGAGCGGATGATGACGGACGAGCGGGTGCATTTTGTCCTCTGCACGGAGGAGCCGTTCCCCAATGCCACCACCTTTACCCCTCAGAATTATTCGGAGACGATGCAGCGACTGGAGGTTTAGCCGATCATGCAAAAAAGTGAAAACGGACTCCAATGCATTGTCACCGGGGCGGCGCAAAAAGGAATGTATTTCCCTTATGCAACGGCAGCAGTGCTGATGCTCCGCTATATGGGCGTTCCGGCTCGCTATGTGGAGGGCTATTTCCTCTCGGCGGAGGATGCGGCCCGTTACAAGGCCGGTGAGGCCATTACACTGACAGAGGAAAATGCCCACGCTTGGGCGGAATACTATGTCAGCGGCGTCGGGTTTGTCCCGTTTGAGGTAACCCCCGGATACATTGACGACGAGGAGCTGTCCCTTGGCGGCGACAGCCCGGACGAAAACACCTACCGGAACAACACGCGGCAATTTGTGGAGGTCGAAAAGCCGGAGGAGATCACCGAACATAAACAGGATCGATTCACTTTCTCGCTGGATACCCACTATCTGCTGCTTCTCCCGTTGCTGCTGATACTGCTGCTGGCCGGATATATTCTCCATCGCCGCAGGGTATTCCGGAAAAAGCTGGCAGCCATAGACGCCGCAGACGACCGGGAGGCCATCGCCATGCGTTACGGCTACGCGGTCTGCCTGCTGCGCCACAGCACAGCCAAGCCTCCTGAGGGCGCTTCGGAGGCCGCGGAACTGAACCAAAAGGCGTTGTTCAGCACCCAGGAAATGACGCCGGAGCAGCGCGGGGATGTAGACGCCTATGCCGCGCGTGTGCTGGATGTCTGTAAGAGCAGCTGGACGATTTGGGAGAAAATACGGTATCGGCTGTGGAACTGCCTGTACTGAGAATAGGGAGGAGAAAAAATGCGCAAAAGAGTAATGGCGCTGCTGTTTGGCTTGGTACTTCTGGCCGCTGCCATCATTCCCGTCACGGCAATGGCCGCGGAGGGAGAGGGCGGCAGCTTCGTGTTCGTTGCCATGAACGCCAACAGTACCATCGTGGAACCAACCAGAATCCACTATAAGACCGGCCAGACCATTCAGGAAGCGCTGTCCGCTTCGGACATTGAATTCGTTGGCCTGGAGCAAGGCTTCATTTATGAGGTCAACGGCGTCTCTGCCAACTATATGCTCTACTACGACAAGGGCGGCTACAAGCTGGATGCACAGGCCTCCTCCATCAAGGCCATCTGCATCCATGTGTCTTCGACGTATTCGGACGCGGCCATCCAGCTGATCCTCCAAATGGCGGATTATCTGGACATGACCAACCATGTACAGAATTATCCCGCGGCAGCGAGCGCCTATGCCGCGGCGCTGAAGGGACTGCGGACGGCAAACGCCGACACGGCAGCGACGCTTCTGCAAAACCTGAAGGACGCCATTGCGGAATACGCTGCGCTCCTGGACGGGACTCAGTACACCGTCTCCGCGGCGGCCACCCAGAACGGAAACGCCCTGACGGAACCGGTCATTACCCTGACGGACGCCTACGGCAACGTCACTACCGGAACCGGCAGCGCTAAGGTCATTGCGGGCGACTATAAATTCAGTGTTTCCGACGGCGGACATAACCGCACGGATGGAACTCTGACCGTTTCCGCCGATGCCAAGGTCTCCGTGACCCTGCCCTACGGCGAGTGGTTCAGCAATATCCGGCTTCTGGATGCCGATAAGGAGCCTTATCGGGTCGTACAAAATCGGGCAGACCACACGGTGGAGTATTGGATCGAGGATACCGCCAGTGCTTTGAGCAGTGTATATCTGAATGCGGCAATGGGAAAAGTTCCGGACACCAAGGCTACCAAGCTCCGCGCCATCTATACCGGCACCAACGGCAGGGATATGTCAAATTTGTCCCGAAGCTGGAACAGCACGGCCACATCGCTTACATATCTGCTTTCCTCCGGCATGGAAAATCGGACATTTGCGTTGGAGGCTCAGTACACCGGCTCGGACGGCTATACCCAGATTCAGTCCTATGCCGTTACCGTGACCCGTGTACCCACCCTGAAGTCGCTGGCTGTCACAGCGGAAGGGACGAAGCTGCCTCTGAATTTTGAACCGACTGTGCGGGAGTACAGTCTGACGACCGTTTCCACCGCACTGGACATTGCCGCTGCACCCTTTGATGAGGGCTACACTGTCACCGGAAGCGGAGCTGTGACGCTGAGCGGGGATAGTCTGAACCACACGATCCAGGTCACGGCTCCCAATGGGGAACGGAACAGCTACACGCTTCATATTCAGAAGGTAGCATCCGTACCGGTGACATTGAACGTTCCCTCCGGCACAACGGTGCAGGTGTTCAACGGCGCGGGTTCTGAAATTGCGCCGGTGGATGGCACCTATCACCTGGTTCCCGGAGAGAGCTACACCTGCATTGCCACGAAGAATACCTGGTATCATACCCAGATCACCTTCACGGCCTCAAACGGGCTGAACGTGTCTGTTCCGGAGCCTGTCGCCACAGACTGGCTGACCAATCTGGCGTTCTATAACGGCACATATGCCTCCAGCCGAATTGCCTACGCCGCCGATAAGACGTTCTCGGCGGCGGAGCATACCTACAACTACACGGTGTCCGACTGCAACAGCTCCGTCGCCATGCAGGCTACGGCGGACGGAACCGTGACGGCCATGTATCAGACCCAGAGTACCGTCCCGGAGACCCACGGCCTTGCACAGACGGTGACGGTTCCCAACCCGGTCAGTCAGACAGGGCTTGCCCAGAATCTGACATACGCGGTGGCCAAGTCCGGTTACGGTCAGACGGTGACGATCCGCATTTCCAAGGAAGAAGACGGCACGTCTTACTATCAGGACTACACTGTCCGGCTGCTCCGGCAACTGCACTTGTCCAGCCTTTCCGTTGCTACCAAGGATGAGACGCTGCCCTTTATGACCACCAGCGGCGGGACAGCGCGCTTTGACCGGGATACCACGGACTACTATGTGCGGGTTGACCGGGAGACCACAGCCCTCTATATTTCCGGAACCTATCCCAACAGCAGCGCGGACACCGCCTGCTGCGGCGGGTACTATGCCAAGGTCAACGGCGTGCGCTATGATACGCCGGCGGGTGCGGAAGCAACCTTGAACACGGATCTTTATAACGAGGACATATTGGTTCAGGTCTGCCATGCGGATACCGGCAGTATTGAACTGACCTATACCGTCCACGTCCAGAAGAGCGACCCCATTCAGCTGACGATCCAGACGACTCCGGCGGAGGCTATCATATTCCTGACCAATGATCTGAACGGTAAGCGTATTGTGGAGAAGAACGGTACCTACAGCCTGACCCCTGGTGCCAGTTATTCCTACACCACTACCTGCGCCGGATACATCGGTCAGAAGGTGGAGCATTACACCGCTCCCGACAAGGACGGAACGCTGACCATTACGTTGGAAAAGGCTCCGGCCAACGGTACGCTTATCAACTTTGACTCTGCCTGGCCGCATCTGCGTCAGAACAATGAGAACAACGGCGTGGTGGATTACAGAACGCCGGTCTACGCAAAGGATGCCGAGCTGTACTGGGCTACCTCCATTGGCTCCGGGTACGACGTGAATGCCTGCGGCTGTCCGATCCTGGTGGACGGCGCGATTTACACCTACTCCGGTTCCCGGATTTATAAGGTGGACGCCATATCCGGTGAAATCCTCATCGATAAGCCTATGGATCACAATTCCAGCTTCGCCATCAACCCGCCCACCTATGCCAACGGCATGATCTTCGTGGGCCTGTCCGACGGCACCATTCAGGCGTTTGATGCCAATACCTTGAACTCCCTGTGGATCTACCGGGATTCCATCGGCGGGCAGCCTAACAGCTCCATCGTTTACCACGACGGATATATCTACACCGGCTTCTGGGTAGGGGAGATCAACGAGGCGCACTATGTCTGCCTGAGCGCAACCGATGAAGATCCGACGCAGTCGATGGAAGAAAAGCTCCCCACCTGGTATTACACCAGCAAGGGCGGCTTCTACTGGGCAGGCGCTTATGTGTGCGACGACTTCCTGCTGATCGGCACGGACGACGGTGCTTCCGGCTACACTACCGGAAAGCCCAGCCTGCTTTCCTTTAACCCCAAGACCGGTGAGCTGTTGTCCAGCTACAAGATGAATGTGACCGGCGACATCCGCAGCTCCATTACCCATTACAACGGCAAGTATTACTTTACGAGCAAGGGCGGATATTTCTTTGAGGCATCTGTGGACGCAGAGGGCAATATCGAGGATGTCCGAACGCTGAAACTTTACAACTATGCGGATGATCCGGCTAATCCGGCCATGTCCACCTGCACACCGACTATTTATAATGGCCGTGCCTATATCGGCATCTCCGGAACGGCACAGTTTGGCGCATACAGCGGCCATAATCTGACGGTCATCGACATTCCCAACTGGGAGATTGCCTACACGGTGCGTACGCACGGTTATCCCCAGACCAGCGGCGTTCTGACTACGGCTTACAAAGAGGAAACCGGTTGTGTCTATGTATACTTCTTTGACAACTTCACTCCCGGCAAGCTCCGTGTGCTGGAGGATCGACCCGGACAGACGGAGGTTTCCCTGAAGACTATGGAGACCTACACTGCCAGCGGCAAGTCAGAGACCTACACGACACCCTACAACATCTTTACCCCCAGCGGCGCACAGGCGCAGTATGCCATTTGCAGCCCCATCATGGACGAGTATGGCACGATCTACTTCAAGAATGACTCTGCCTACCTGATGGCTGTTGGCAGCACCATAGAGCGCATTGAGGTCACGAAGCTGCCGGACAAGACGACATACAAGGTGAAGGACACCTTTGACCCCACTGGAATGCAGGTGACGGCCTACTATGCCAACGGCAAGACCAGGGATATAACAGACTATGTGACCTGGTCGGAGACGCCTTTGACAGCCGACGATACGGACTTCCAGATCACGTTCCCTTACGCCATGTATCAGAACCGGGAGAACAGCGACACATTGGAAATGGAATATGGCGTTCACTGCGACAAGCCCATGACCACGCTGACGCTGACCATTGAGGATACGACGGAGGTCAAATACGGTGATGTAAATGGGGACGGTAAGGTTGCCTCCACTGATGCTGCTATTGTCTACCGTTATGCAAACGGAAAATACCAACTGTCTGCGAACCAACTCCTGGCGGCTGACGTAAACGGTGACGGTGTGGTTAATTCGACAGATGCCGCACTGATTTACCGCATGGCGAACGGAAAACTCTTGAAGTTCCCTGTGGAGAAGGAAAAACAGTCAGAGCAAACAACCGATTAAATGAGAAATGGCCTAGCCTACAGCATTGTGCGTAGCAACGCACATCCTCCTCTGTAGGCCAACCAGGGGCAGGCGCTTTGCCTGCCCCACATAGAAAACAACCCAGTCAAAAGCCGGATCATCCAACGCTGCTCAGGACACCCCCTTGCCTGAGATTGCCCAGCGAAGGATGACCGGTTTTTATAAAATAGAGGTACAACCATGAAAAAGAGAACTGCGAACCTGATTATGGTTCTCATCATTGCGGCGATTGTCGTTGCAGGTGTGACTGCGGCCTTTGCATTGAGGGTGGATAACGGTGACGGCTTGGGAAGCCAGTATCGGATTCAGAAACTGAAAGGCAATGCTGTCATTACCCCCGGACAGGAGGACAATGTCTGCACCGTCACCATTGTGTGCGACACGATTCTGGGCAACATCAGCAAGCTAAATAAGGAAAAGGCTCCCTTTGTGCCAAAAGACGCAGTAATTCTGCCTCAAACCCGTGTTTCCTTCGCCGAGGGGGATACCGTCTTTGATGTGCTGAAAAAAGTCTGTACAGCGGCGGATATTCAGCTGGAATACAGTTGGACGCCTGCTTACGACAGCGGCTATATTGAGGGCATCAACCATCTGTACGAGTTTGACTGCGGCAAAGAATCCGGCTGGATGTACAAGGTAAACGACTGGTTCCCCAATTACGGTTGCTCGACCTACAAGGTGGAAAACGGCGACAACATTGTCTGGTGCTATACCTGCAACGGCTATGGCGAGGATGTGGGAAGCACATGGGCAGCAACAGAAGGCAGCAGTGCGGAATGATGGAGGGCAAAAATGGGCTTTGAAAGCTGTCATCCGGCGGTGAATTTCATTTTCTTTGCCGCAGCGCTGTACGGGACGGTGCGCTTCAACCACCCGGTGTTTCTGGCAATCGCCTATGTCAGCGCCTTTGCCTACAGCGTCAAGCGCTGCGGAAAGCGGGCAGTGGCATTCAATCTGTGCCTATTGCCGCTGATTCTGGTATTTGCGCTGTACTACAGCTCCTATCACCACTTCGGTGTCACAGTGCTGAGGCAGAATTTCATCGGCAACAACCTGACAGTGGAAAGCTTTGTCTACGGCCTAGTGATCGGCTTGCGATTTGCAGCATTGTGCATGTGGCTGGAGGCAATCTTCCGCATAGTGACTTCGGACAAAGTGGTATACCTCTTCGGCAGGATCAGCCCGCAGTTGTCGCTTTTCCTTACGATCCTGCTGCGGTTCATCCCCAGAGTTGGCCGGGAGGCGAGGAAAATCAACCTCGCTCAGAAAGGCATCGGCCGGGGCAGCAATCAGGGGAATGTTTTCCAGCGATTCATCAACTGCCTACGGATATTCTCTATGCTGATAACCTGGATGATTTCAGCGCTGGTGCAGGAATCCGATTCCATGCGTTCCCGGGGCAGTCTGCTCCGGGGAAGGACGGCCTTCTCCATTTATCGCTTCGACAACCGGGACAGGGCGTTTGTGATTGTTCTGTTCTGCTGCATCACCCTGACGGCTATGGGCGCGATTCTGGGAGCTAGCAAGATGTGGTACAACCCTAGAATCATCTGGCGGCCATTAAACAGGATTGGTGTAACAGCGGCCATCGGTTATCTGGCGCTCTGCCTGCTGCCCCTTGGGCTGGAGCTTTGGACAGAGTATCGGTTCCGCAGAGCCAGAGAAAAATAAAAGGCCTCCCATTTCGCCATGCGAACCAGCTGATGAAACGGGAGACTTTTATTTGCTTATATTTATGAGGAGAATGTGAAACACATTACTCTATATCTTCCCACGGCTCCAATTCCATTTCCTCCCAGGTAAGACCATATGGCACGCCACCGGAGGTGTAACCCGCGATGAAGAAAAAGGTGTCGTCCTGCTCCATGGGCGGAAGCTTCGGCTCCTTTTTGGCACGTTTCTTTCTGCGCTTGGTATGGGCTTTTCTTTCCGCTCGGATGCGCTGCAATTCCTTGATTTCTGCATGGGAACGGATATGCCCCGGCATTCCCAAAATGGTCAGACGCTCGATAATATGAGGGCGTTTCCTGAGATAGACGGCGTGGATTTCCTCGGTGGGGACACGCAAGCCAGAGAGATGATTAAATACCTTCTGGGCAACCGCTTTGCAGTCTTCATCCGTATCCGGCATCCTCCCATTCGTCTGGAAGAAATCCTGCGTTTCCAGATACATATAGTCAGAAATTTTTGCCTTCTGTTTCTGCTTCAGATCTTTATAGGAACGCGGCGGCTTTTTAGACTGCTCCATAGTTTAATCATCCCATAAATGTTTTTGCCAATAGGCATCCATGCAGAGGTTGTAGCGCTTGCGTACAGACGAAATATTTGTTCCTTCCACGATAGAAGAAAACGCCTGCTGATGAATTTCGGAGAATTCAGAATCATGGTGGAACAGGTTATTCATGACCATCATCGTAAACGCTGCGTCTGGGTACTTCTTTGCCAGCGTGTCATAGCTGTTTCCGTCTGCCTGTACCAACTGGGGGAACCCTGGAATTTGAAGCAGTACCGGGGCAGCCTGATTAAGATAGTCCTGTAGAGTATGGATTGGAGCTGTAACAGCCATATCGAATCTCCCTTTCCGCGCACATTGGTGACCATTATACCATGCTATCAGGAGAAAACAAGACTTGCTTTTTCGCCTCGAAACTGCTACATACGGTTTTTAATTGCCGCTCGCGGGCATCCCGTACCCCAGAATGACGCTGCTTCCCAGAGAATACTGGTTCTGCCGACACATATCTCTGGAATTGCCCTCTACCGTATAGACTACGTTATTTTCTACCCGCTCCACAATCCCAACATGATCCGGTACACCGTCTTGGGTTGCCCAATCGAAGAAAATGAGCATTCCCGGCACCGGTTCCGCAGAGCCGTCCAGCCAGAGGCCGCGCTGTTGGAACCACTGCATTCCAAAGACGCAGCCGGAGAATTTCGGATAGGCACCGCTGTCCAGATAGCCGCATTGGTCGGCACACCAGCTGACAAAGCAGGCACACCATTCCACACGACCGGTAAAGCCGTACCAGCTCCAATAAGGTTCGCCGCCTACATTGCCTACCTGAGTCAGTGCCACGTCCACAATGGCGTCCCCATCCTCCGGGGTATAGAACACCTTGCCGATTGGGTAGTACCGCAGCACATGGGGAACATACTGCTTGTCCCCATAACTGTTCCAGCCCATTTGTTCTGCCATTTTCATGGAAAACTCAACGGCATTGGCACGGGAGTATTCACCGTATTTCTGCAAGGCCCATGTGATGTAACCGCTGCCAAAGTTATAGCCTTGGAGCGCCAGCTGAATATGTTCCAGATCAATGGGGCTTTCGGCTCCTGCCGCCTGTAAACAGTCCGCCAGATTCTGGATGCCTACTGCAATGGAATACTCCGGGTCAGTGATACCTCCGGGCGTTCTGGGGTACTGGGTATTGTACCCGCATTCGGAGGCTTGCATGGGGTCATTTCCTCTGCCGCCGGATTCCTGCATCATGACGGCCTGAATCAGCAGAACATAATCCGGAATGCCATACTGCTTGGCGTATTTGCGGATGACCGGCTCATAGGCTTCCACCTCTGCACTGAGGGGCAGGGTTTCCATGGAATCATCCTGACTTCCAAAGATAGCAGCGCCGCAGCCAATCAGGACGACAATTACGATCACAAGAACAGCCGCAACACCGCCTGCGCCAATGGCGGCGTAAAGCGCCTTTACCGCTTCTGCCGCAGAGCGTGCCAGCTTGGCCGTCAGCTCTGCGGCCTTTTTTGCAGCCAGTGCAGCCCGGCGTCCAGCGGTGGCTGCGGCATGAACACTTTTTTGCGCAGCAGCGGTGGCGGCCTTTTGGGCTTTCTGGGCAGCATGTTTTGCGGTTGTGTCGGACACTTTCTTTGCGGCTCTCTCGGAGGTCTTGATCGGAACGAAAGAATTCCTGGTACGAATGGGCAGGTCGGATTTCTTCTTGATAGGGATTTCTTTTTTCGTGGGGGTATCACCCAGAGAAAAAGAAGTGTTATGGAAACCATTTGAGACTTGCGCAGATTCAGTTACGACGGTGCCAGATGCTTTTGAAGTACAGGGGCTTGCTTGAGTGGCTTCCACCTGTTGGGAGAAGTGGGTACGCTCGAATCCCAGTTCCTCCTCCTTCTGCTGCTTTTTCCGACCAATAATGTCCTGCGCAGCAGCTTTTCGCGCCGCCTGTTGTGCGGGAGAGATGCCGGATTCGGCTGCGGAATTGTCCGTTACATGCTCCCGTGTGCGGATGGAGGCAGTATCTTGCGTGGCTCTGTCGCGTACTTCCCGACGATTTTGGAAAACCTCCCGTGCGACTTCCTGCCGATCGGCGTTTTCCGCAGACACTGTGGATTCCGGGGTGCTGTCACGGTAACGAACAGAGCGTATTTCATGTTGCAATAATGACCCTGCATCCCGAACGGCATCCTCTGCCGTCCGGGAGACTTTTTTCTCTGCGTAATCGCTGGGGGATTCCGACCGCTCCGACTGCCGGTGCACCGTCTGTTCCGCTCTGCTCCTGACAAAGCTCCGCTGCATCTGCTGCTGGGCAGTGTTCAATACCGGCTGACTTTTATGTTTCGTCTTAATTTCCGGCATGGCTTGCCCTCCTGTCAGGATTGACCGGCGAACCGTCCCTCACCGGGGCGCGTTGTCATGAGCTGGTAGAGCTTTGTGTCCTTTGGAAAACGGTTGATGAAAGGCACGAGAGCACTGCCGTATTTAATGAGGCCGGAACCAGCCTCCACATTGGTGATGTAGTTCATCTGCTCATTGGAGATATTCAAGAGCCTGCCCAGCTTCTCCCGGTCAGATGCCGCCTGATTCAGCATGACGATGAATTCGGAGTTAGACAGCATGGTGCTGGCCTGCACGGAATCCAGCAGGTATTCCACATTCTGGGTAATGGCTGTAGGAAAGGCATTGCGCTTTCGGAACTGCCGCCATGCGGAGTTGAAGAAGGCAGCGGAGAACTCGTTTTCAAAAACAACGTGGAACTCATCGATGAATACATGGGTTCGCTTGCCCTTCTTCCAGTTCTGGGTCACACGGTTCAGCATGGTGTCTGTAATGACCAGCAGGCCGGTGGGCTTCAGCTGCGCGCCCAGACCGTGAATGTCGAATACCACCACTCGCTTGTCCAAATCCACATTGCTCTGCTTGCCGAAGATGTCCAGAGAGCCGGTGGTATACAGCTCCAGAGAAAGGGCAATCTGCTTGGCCTCCGGTTCCGGCTGCTCCAGCAGGGTGTCCCGCAGGGTGCAGAGGGTGGGAACAGTGCCGGAGAAAGCGGCATTACGGTAGACCATGGTGATGCACCGGTCAATGATGGACTTGTGCTGGGGGCCGACGCCTTTCTTGTCGATCTGCTCGATCAGAGATAGGATGAACTCGGACTTGACCACAATGGGGTTGTTCTCCCCATAGCCGTCCACCATGTACATGGCGTTGAGCCGATCTCGCCCGCCTGCGGAAACATGGATTACGGAACCCATATCCCCCATGGCCTCCACCAAAGGGGCGTACTCCCCTTCGGGATCACAGACAAGAATATCATCATCGGTGTTCAGCATCAGGAAGGTCATCAGCTCCTTGGCGGAGAAGGACTTGCCGGAACCGGGAACGCCCAGCAGGAATGCGGACTGGTTCAGCAGATTCTCCTTGTTGCACATGATGAGGTTGTGGGAGATGGCATTTTCTCCAAAGTAGATACCGCCCTTGTCCATGATCTCCTGGACCTTAAAGGGCATGAACACCGCAAGGCTCTCCGTGGTCAGGGTGCGGAAGGCGTTGAGCTTCCGGGTGCCAATGGGCAGCACGGTGTTCAGTCCATCCATCTGCTGATACTTGAGGATCGCCATCTGGCACATGCGCTTCCGGGCAGTGGAGAGAACGGCATCCGTATCCATATCCAGCTGGTCCTTGGTGTCGGCGGCAATGACCATGGTCAGGATGCCGAAGATCATCCGCTGGTCACGGGTGGTCAGATCATCCAGAAACTCCTTGCTTTCCTTCCGCTGCAATTCCATGTCATAGGGAACGACAGCGGAGAAATTGTTATTGCTGTTTTGGCGGCGCTGCCAGTTGGTAATGTTTGTCTCCACACCGAGAAGCCGGTTTTCCACCTCCCGCACAGCCTCGTCTGTGGGAATGGGTACCATGTCAATGGAGAGCATCATGTCCCGGTTCAAGTCCGTCAATTCGGATACGAAATCATCCTGAATGTAGCTGGCGTAGTCCTTGAGGTACAGTACCCTGGCGTACCGTTTTCCGATCTGGAGATAGTCGCTGTGCCGTTCCATGGAATCCGGGCAGATGTAGTCCCGGAAGCTGTGCCCCTTCCGGGCAGAATCCCGGAGAGAGAAGCGGAACTCATTTTCTTCGCCCTTGCGGTAGAAACGGTGGAGGATTTGCAACCGTTCCATGGCGTTCATGGGGCCGCAGGTGGAGCCAAGGGCGGAAAAGTGGGCAGAAAGGTCTGCTTCCACACGGGCGAAGAAACTCCGGGCGGCATCTACATCCTTTTTACGGACGGAGATGGTGATGAACTTCTCCTGGACAATACCATTGCCATTGGTGGCCTTGTCCAGAAGCATCTGGTTGTATTCCTCCCGGTAGTCGTCCAGGCCGTCCCACTGCATGGGCATGAGAATGGACTTCTCGAAGTTGATCTGGCTCATGCGGTGGTTGAAGATGGTGATTTTGGTGGTGGCTCCGCAGTCCAGGCTGTTGATGATGGCGCTATAGCCCCGAAACATCTTCTCCTTGTCCGGCTCCGATGCCACCTGATAGTTAATATCCGTGAAGCGGAAGCTTTTCGCGTACCGCCCGCCGGTGAGGAAAATCCCGTCCTCCCAGATTTTCTGAATGGGGATCACGTCCTGGACACGCCGGGGAATGACATATTTCTCCCGGTCCTGTCGCACCAAAGTACGAATGGATTTCATCATTTCTTATACGCCTCCTTTTCGCGGTTGGAGATGGTGTCCTCCAGCAGTTTGTAATAGAGATTGTCCGGCTCGGAAATGAGCCGCTTGGGTTCCAGCAGCTCCGAACGAATCCAGGTCCAGGCCAGCTGTTCGGCGGTCATACCGTGGTAGTTGACAAAGCCCATGGCCGCAAAGGGCGCGGCTCCCAGAATGCACATCCAGCTGATGGTTTCTGTGCCCACATAGGGCTTCAGCAGAAAATACAACCCAATGGCCACCAGAATCGCCGCCAGGGAAAAGCCGCACTGCCGCATGGACAGCCCCAGGAACATGGACTCACTGTAGGACTGGATTTCTTTGTTGATTTTTACTTCCAATGGTTTCCTCCTTGTTTTGTGTAAAAAGAAAAACGCCTCCCAATTTGGAAGGCGTTGAATTGCGGCTAGAGAACTTTTTGATAAAATATCGGTTAAAAAGTTCCCTAGATTAAAATGTCTTTACGCACTTTTCTTTCATAAAAAGAAAAACGTCGTTGCTTCTGTCCTCGTAAAAAGCCACAAGAAGCCGCTTAAACTCTGGCACCTCTTTTTCTGGAATAATCAGCATTCCTCCACCCTGCGAAATCAGGTAGTGATTGGCAAAAATCACGGAAGCACGTTTGTTGCCATCGGTGAAAATTTGGGCTTTCATGCAGTAAAGGCATAGCTGAATTGCCGCTTCATCAGAAGGCTGCTCCCGTTTCAGAATTTCCTCCAGGTGTTCCTTGATTACGGTTTCAATCGGCAACGGCGGAACATAGCTGGAACCGCCAATCGTGACAGGAACTCCTCGGATTCGTCCACCATCTTGGAAGAATCCCTCATTGACCAGCTTCGCAATGTGGCACAGAATAGAATAGTCGCTGGGGTATGTGATCACATCCCGGTCAAGAATAAATTCCCATGCGTGTTTCAGATTCAGTATTTTTTGCACATCCGTTGCTGTCATGCCGTTGACAATGCCGTTATCAATGATGTCCTCCGTTTGTGGAAAACTGGTGGCGACACCCTCCAAAATTGCCTGATCGTAGATATTGGACTTCATGTTGGCCCGGGCGAAATCCAGGTTCAGCTGCACACGAGGGGAAATCTCCTGGTCTGTGTAGCCGAGCTGTGCCAATTCCTTGTCCAAACGCCGAATATTCTTCCGGTACGCCTTGGCATCGCGGGCATTGCGAAGCAGCAGCTGGTACAGCGTGTCAGAGTACACATCCACATATGTGGAACTCAGCCTCGACCCGATGCGTTTACGAACGTACAAATACTTCTTGCCGCCATCTTCCTTGACTTCCGGCGTTCCGTCGTATGGCAGTAGGTTCAATCGTGCCTGATAGTCAGCCTTTTGATGGAGCAGTTCTTGAATTTGCGGATAGTTGTTGTTCATGCGGCACCTCCTAGGGAACTTTTGCTGCCTATATTATAGCAAAAAGTTCCCTAGTTTGCAATCCCAATCTGTTCGCCTTTATATTCCAATTATAGCCCCGTCATCTCCCGCACGACCCGGTCTGCTATCCTCATGGAACCAATGAGAATGACAAAATACGGACAAACCGGTTTTTGATCTGCCAATAACCCGATGGGGTGCCTACTTTTTATCCAACAGCCAATCCAGCAGATTCAGGGATTTGATCCCATCGTAGGATTTGATGAAGTCCCGATCCATGGACAAAACGATTTTTTCGTAATTATCCGGAATCATTTGCAGGGGCCGCAGTTCCCGTTCCCGTGTTTCCGGAGAAAGCATACTCTCCGTTACCTGAATGTATAGCTTATCGTCCGGCTTTTCCGCTACGAAGTCTACCTCCGTTTCACCTACTTTTCCGATGCAGACCCGATAGTCCCGGCGAAGCAGCTCCAGATAGACAATGTTTTCCAAAATATGCCCACGATCCGCGTCCCGGTAGCCCAGCAGCATATTCCGGAAGCCCATGTCGATGATATAGTTCTTGCCCAGCGTTTTCAGCAGCTGCTTTCCCTTCACATCATAGCGGCCGACGGAGAAGAAAATATAAGCGCTGCGGAGCATGGAGATATACTTCTCAACGGTTTTCCCCGCCACATTCCGTCCTTTAATATCCCCCTCATTGTACAGGACATTGCCAATGCTGCTGGGAGAATTGATACTGCCAATATTGGAGCAGAGAAACAGCATGATTTTCTGAAGCATGACCTGATCGGCACCTTCATTGCGCTGTAAAATATCACGCAGGACGACGGTGGAATAGATACCCTCCAATGCCTGATTGCTCCGGGCTTCGTTGAACTGATACTCCCGCAGAATGGGCATACCGCCGAACTGCAAATACTTCTGGAATTTTTCTTCCAGTGTGACAGATTGGTCAAAGCTGTAGAAGGTCAGGAATTCCTTAAAAGACAGGGGCAGCATCCGGATTTCCACATATCGTCCGGAAAGCAGAGTGGAGAACTCTGTGGACAGCAGATAAGCATTGGAGCCGGTGATGTAAGTATCCACATCGTAATCCAGCCGGAAGGATTCAATGGCCTTTTCCCAGTGGCTTACCGCTTGCAGTTCGTCGAAAATCAGATAGGTTTTTCCGCTGTCCGGAATTCTCTGGCTGACATAGTCATAGAAAGCAAGATAATCGGAAAGCGTCCGGTAGCGCAGGGACTCTAGATTCATATGGATAATGTGCGATTCCACGACGCCCTGCTCCAGAAGATACTGATGGTACAGTTCCAGCAGGGACGATTTGCCGCATCTGCGGATGCCGGTGACGATTTTGACCAAGTCTACATCTCGGTTTTGAATGAGCTGTCTCAGATATTCCGGGCGATTGACGAGTTCCGCCATTGCTGCATACCTCCATGGCTTTTCTTTTATTATACTCTGGAACAACACAATGTCAATAGTTTTGAACTTATAAGTCGAAAACTATTCTGGAAATGACAGTTTTCGACCTGACTATAGTCCCATCATCTCCCGCACGACCCGGTCTGCCATCTTCACGGACCCAACGAGGATCAGCATATTGAAAATCAGTTCTCCGATATAGCTCCATACCATGCTGGCCGCTGCTGCACCCGCATCCACTACAGGGGGCAAGGACGCAAAGGCAGAGAAAATTACACAGGCCAGCACAATGACAGCTCCTTCCAGACAGACGGAAGCGTAGCTTTTGAGAAAGCTCTTGCCGATGCTCTGCGTGGGTTCCCCGGCAAAGGTGGACAGGGGAATGGGGGCGATGGCTGTGTACATGAACATTTTGAAGAAGCGTCCGTAAACGCTGAGGATCATCTGAAAAGACAGCACCCAGATAAACAGCCCGCCGATCAGCGTCACCGCCCACAATGGAATGGATTCAAAGAATCCGCAGTCCTCAATGGCCGAAACAATTTCGGCTGGCAGTACCGCAGACTGCGGCCGACCAAAGCCTGCCGCCTGCATGATGGTAGAGATTACCCCCTGCACAATGTCCAGCAGTGCCAGCATCAAATCCATGCCGTAGGTAATCACACCCTTGGCAAGGGCAAACCGCACAAACAGCCGCAGGGCGTGTTCCGGGCGTTTCACCTCCGTCAGAGAGCCGCAGGTTTTCATGACACCGATCACGAAGAACAGCACCAGCAGGGCATATCCAATGGCCTGCAAGGCTCCGTGGATGCTGGACACCACATTCCAGAGGGTGCCGCCCTTGAAGCTGGTGGGGGATTGGGTAATGAGCAGCCAGATCTCACTTAGCTTGTCATTCCAGATATTAAGGGCCTTTTCCAAGTTTTGTACGACCCAGTTATCCGACAATGGTTTTCACCTCCTATCCGGGGCAGACCCGCGTGGGTCTGCCCGTGGTGTTTTTTCAACCTACGATCAAATCCAGAATCTCCTTGGCGAAGGTGATGACGATACCACCGGCCAGAGTCAGGAAGCCGTTGCTCCGCTGAGAAGGGTCATGAGACTGCAAGGAAAGACCCACCTGAACAATGCCCCAGCCCAGCAGGATAAGACCCACGGCACGGATCAGGCCAAAGATAAAGGTGCTCAGGTTGTTGACCACCGTCAGCGGGTCGCCCGCGGCATAGGCGGGCATGGCCAGACCGAGGATCATAGCCCCGGTGAGAACGGCGCAGCTGTAACGCCGGAAGCCCTTGCGGACATTTTCGGGCATGGGCAGACGCTTAGAAGTACGACGGGTGGTGGGGTGGATGATACTGTTGATGATGTTTTTCATAAGTTTCCTCCTGATGATTAGAATTTTGATTTTGGTTATTTTCCTGTGCTTTCCTGCGCATGAAGTCGTAGACTTCTTCCTCGGTAAGCACGACATAATCCCCAGTGCCGGTGTCCTCGGAAGCAGCCTGTTTCAGCTTTTCCAGATTGATGGAAACAGCGGCAACGCTCAACGGGTCTGTCCCGTGCTGATAGGCCGCGGCTTGTCCGTCTGTAGTGAGGGCAACATTGGGGTGCTTGAGAATGTTGTATTTCAGATCCTTCACGGGACGTTCGCCCCGAATAAAAAGAAGCGCGTAGCGGTTGTCCAGCATACGCACTTCATCCGGGGTCATAAGCTCCCGTCCGGCAGTCTGAAAGTTGGTAGTGTAGCTTCCGCTGCGGCCTTTGGATTGGCCGTAGGTGTTCGTGTCAATGGTCTGCTTCCCCAGCAGCTTGGACACATACTCATGGGTGGACTGCTCATTGCCGCCGAGGTACAAAAAAGTGTCACAATTACCCACAATACTTTCCCATTGCTTGTCAAAGAGAGCTTTCAGCTGGGCCAGATTCTGGAGGATGATGCTGACGGAGATCTCCCGGCTGCGCATGGTGGCAAGGAGCTTGTCAAAATCATCCGGCAAAGCGACGTTCGCAAACTCGTCCATGACAAAGTGAACGTGGACAGGCAGCCGTCCGCCATGCTCAAAGTCCGCTTTCCGGTAGAGCTGCTGAAAAAGCTGGGTGTAGAGCATTCCGACGATGAAGTTGTAAGAGCTGTCGCTGTCCGGGATCACCGCAAAGACGGCGGTTTTCCGCTCGCCAATTTCCCCCAGCTCCATTTCATCCGTCTGGGTGATACCCGCCAGAGAAGTCAGGTTGAACTTTTCCAGATGGGAGATCAGGGTGATCTGAATGGATTTCAGCGTCTTGCCGCTGCCGGAGTGGTAGCCCTTGTAGTACCGCACGGCGATATGTTCCGGATTTCTACGTTCCAGCCGCTCGAACAGCTCGTCCAGGGTAGATACATATTCCTCGTTGTCCTCCTTCACATCCCCGGCCCGGATCATGTCCATGACCATGGGGAAGTTCTGCTCCTCCGGGGGCGCTTCGTAGTGGAGATAGGAGATAAGGGCCTTTAGGAGCATGGCTGCCATATCCTCCCAGAAGTGGTCGGAGGATTTGCTGTCCTTTGGGGTGGTGTTCTTCATAATGTTGGTGGCAAGCCGCTGAATGTCATCGTCATCCCGGAGATACACAAAGGGATTGTAGCAGTGACTCCGTTCGGGATTGATTAAATCCAGGACGCCTTAATGTCTCCCTCTACAATCCATATGGCACCTGTGAAGTTTTTCTTTACCTGCGCAAGTGCCGTGTGGCAGCTCCGCTTTGGCCTAAATCCGTGGGAGTTATTGCTGAAAGTCGGCTCATAGATAGCTTCGAGAATCATTCTGACCACTTCTTGTACCAGCTTATCGTCGGTAGATGTGATTCCCAGAGGACGGAGTTTACCGTTCTTTTTGGGAATATACTTCCTTTTTGCGGGCTGTGGCTGGTACGTTTTATTGCGCAAGGATTCTATAATCCGGTTAATTCTCGGCAGACTCATGTTATCCAGCGTCTGCCCGTCAACCCCTTGTGTCATGCTTCCTTGTGATTTTGCAATGTTCGCATAGGCAAGAAGGAAGAATTCGGGGTTGTACAGATTGCGATACAGTCGTTCATATTTGTAGTTGCTTACACTTGCCTTTTCTTCAAGGCTTTTCAAGACATGAATCGGATCTCTCATAGTGTCTCACACACTGTCCTTTCTGTTTTGAAAATGATTCACTGTTCCCCTTCGCCATGTAGACGGCTTATTCCGTCCTCCGACTACTACGGGAACTCTGTTGCCATAGTGAATATTCAGAATCCCGCGTTTCAGCGTTTTCATAGCCAAACGGCATTTCACTTTAGGCAATCCCCGTTTAGTACGGTATAAATAAGCACTCCATATTATCGGTATGTGACGTTCGCCTTTTTCCACTTTCCCGTGGCTGAACCTGTTCCGAATATCAGCAATCGCATAGCCGAACAATGCGGTTGTCAGGAACACTGACGGGTACAACCTCTCTACGTCAGGGGTGCGCTCTTGGTCCCGATTTCAGGCTGTCATTCAAGCAGTTTAGCTTTCATCCTCGTATATGGATTTTCATTCCGTCACGCCAGCGCCTCTGAGGCTTCAACGCTCCGTGTCCTCCGTCATGCTATGGTCGCCCTCCGGTTTCCCTTTTGGGGTTAGACGGGGAATGATAGGTTGCGGCATTATTGCCGCTTGATACTTTACCTACTACTTGCTTAAGGTAGAATTTATACCGCCCGTACGGGCGCACTGGGTTTGGCATAAAAACGAGTCTTGCCGGCACCGGAACCACCGCAGATCAGGACATTTAAGTTCCTATGGTGCTTCCTGCCATCCAGGCCCAGCGCTACCTGTTGGGTGAGCAGCTTATTGGCGTTCCCGCTCTGTTGATAGCGTTTGGCAATGGAGAGGGGATTTCCCCACCGGGCAGAACCCTGTTCTTCCCGCCGCCTGTAGACGCGTTCGTTGGAAACATAGACGCCAATACCCAGACCGTAGAGCATGAGGAAGATCAGCAGCGTTTTGAGGCTTTTGTCACACCAGACGATGTGAAAGGGATTTTCCAGCGCTGTGCCGAAGCCCTCCAGCAGCGTCCCCAGACCGCCCTCCAATAGAGGAGCCGCCAGTAATGCCAGCCAGACGACAGGGACGATACCGCAGACATAGAGAACGCAGTTCTGCCGGGACAGCTTATCGTTCACGGTCAAACTTCCTTTTCTGCTTCTTCTCCGGCGCGTCAATGACCTTAATCAGCAGGGCGTTGATGTCCTCCGTGGGCTTGCCCTCCCGGATCAGGTCATTGCGGAAGGCATTGAGGCCATTGACCATGAGCCGCTGCTCATAGTCGCTGACCTGAATCAGATGCTGTACTTCTGCCATACGCGCCTCCTTTACCGGGCGTCGTCCCGCTGCCTGCTCCCGTGGCTTTTGGCATCCAGAAAGCGGAACATATCCGCGGAGATCTGATTGGCGGCGGTGCGGATGGCTTTCAGCTCCTCCCGCAGCTGCTTCGGCTCCATCTCCGCGTACTCCTTGGGCAGCTGGGCGACGGCAAGGCTTTTCCCATCGATGCTATAGCGCTGGCAGAGAATATTACCGACACACTGAGCAAGGAATGTATTGTTCTCCCGGCTGTAGTTCCCGGTGTCCAGATAGGCGTGGGCAAGCTCCTGAGCGACGCCCCGGAACACATCCTCCATGGACTGTCCCCGCAGGACAAATTCGGTTTTCTCTTGGGGGCTGTAAAGAGCGCTCTGGCCATCCGGCAATTCGTCCCGGAAGTCTACCTTGCAGGGAGCGTAGCACACCATGGCATTGAGAAGCTGCCGGATGTCCGGATTCGTTACCCGTTCGGGAACAGGAGACAATGTGGTCTGGGAAATATCAAAGACACGCTTGACGTTGATGCCGACACCCTTGGAGCCATCCTTTCGGGTGTAGGAATTTCCGGGTTCCATAAGGAGAATACCGGATTCTCCTTTGCGGATATAGCCTCCCCGGCCACGCCAGAAGTTGGCCTCGCCCAGATCGGTGGCATCCGGCTTCTGGGCAGCTACCAACAGAGCGTTGCTGACGGAATACCGCTCGAATTTGGACTGCACATCTAAGTAGGTCTGAAAAGCCTTTCCGTCTGTGCCGACTTTTTTCAGAGCGTCATCCACCATGGCATATGCCGATTCCCGATCCTGCTGCTTGCGGTTGGCCCATTCCTCCTTGTCAAAAAATTCGTTCATTTCATCGTTCCTTTCCTTTCGTGATTTTCTCCACTACCTTGTCGGCAATGGTGTTCTGGGGCTGGCGTGCAGCCTTTTCCTGCCGAATCTGTTTCATCGCCTCACGGACAGAGGGGCGGCTGTCAGAAAAGATTTCTTCGCCCCGTCTGTTCGGCAATGTACTCTCGGACGGACGTTCGGCCTCGTTCCGTCCGGTCTGAGGGTTTTCCTCCACAATGTGTTTCTCCGGGTCCTCACCGAACAGTTCCTTCACGAAATCATCGTTATGGGGCTTGTCGGAACCGGAGCGCACATCCGCGTCCTCTTCGGTGCGGGTCTTATCCTGCTGCCTGACAAGCTCTGTTTTCAGAGATGCCAAATCCACAGTGGCAAGCCCGAAACGGGTAAAGATGCGGTTGACTTTTGCGGCATCCTCTGCCCGAACCATGATGTCCGTAATGCCGTCGGTGGCATTTTTATCTTTGAGGACACAATAGAGAACACCGTACTTCTTGGCCTCCTCGCAGAATTTCTGAAGATCACCATCCTTGACGGCGAACACTTTCAGTTCCTTGCCGGAGCGGAGCATATTGGTCAGACGGATCTTGCCTTTTGTTTTCTTCTGGTCTTTCAGAATGGCGTAAATCATGATCGCCAGCTGCTTGGCGGCGGAGCCGGACAATTTTGCCGCGACCTCAACCCCGTTCAAGCTCAGACGGACGACCTGATCTGCCGCCTCGCCGGAATAGCTCATGCTGTTCTTCCTCCTTTCTTTCGATTTCCTGTTCCTGCTGTAATTGCTCCAGATTCCGCTCCATCAGAGCGGAACGGGCTTCGATTCCGTCACATAATTTCACCTCCTGACGCAGTGTTTTTATCTCAGAGGATACCTCCTTGATACGGGATTTAAGACACTCCACCGCAGGAGCATCTTCCCTGCGGGTGGCTGCCCGAAGCTGGCTGCGGAGTGCGTTACGCTCCTGCTCCAGCTCTTGTATTCTGCCTGTGGATTTTTCCTTGTGGGATTCCAGTTCGATGAAACTGCCGTATTCATGCTTGGCGAGGAAGCGGGTTTCCGCGTCCAGTTTGTCAAGCAAGACTAAATCCTGCCGCATAGAATAAGGCACCCGCTTCACGGATGCCGGATGCTTTTGGATAATGCGCAGTTCATAGCAGTAGCGCAGATACAGGGCGTGAATGCCTTTCGCTTTGGGGTAGGGGATAAATGGATTACGCTGCCGTGCCATCCGGTCAGCCTCCGGGAAAGGAGTCTGCCGTCTCACGTTGTCGTAAACACGATCCAGAATTTCGGCCAGAGAATACCCCGGCCCCAGCCGGTGGAAGCGGAAGTAGCCTTTTGCTCCGGGTGGTTTCAGCGCCGGATATTTGAGGGGCTGCCCATCCGGGGTGCGGGTTTTGAAGGTGTAGCCCATAGCCTGCATGGCTTCCTGAAAATTCCGCTGGGTGGTGGATGCCAGAACGGCACGGTCAATGTCGGAGCGGATAATGCCGCGCAGGGTGGGCTTTCCATCTTTTTCGGCTGCCCATTCGCTGTAGGTTTTGCCCCGGCCTTTGGGATTCCGAATCACGGACAGGCCGTACTCCTTGCAGAGAGCATCGGACGCTCGCTGCATTTCCTTATAATCCTGCTTGGTGCGGTGGTATTTGATACCGTCCACAAAGGACACGGTGTTGATAACAAAGTGGGAATGCAGATGGTTGGCACGGTCCAGGTGGGTGGCCACAAGTACCTGATACCGATCTCCCCACAGCCGCTGCGCCAGCTTGACCCCGATCTCATGGGCAAGCTCCGGGGTAGCCTCTCCGGGGGCGAAGGACTGGTAGCCGTGGTAGGCAATGACACCATCCTCTTTCCCGTAAAACTTCTTGATCTTCTGCATCTCCATTTTTGCGGTACGGGGATTGCAGTTGATACCGGAAACGAAACGTTGAACAACTTCCTCACCGTCCCTCACTTGGGTCTGGCTGGTCTTGCGCTGCTGGATGGCATAGTCAATGACATCGGACAGGTCGCCGTCACCGGTGGAAACGGCGGTGGTTTTCTCCGCGTTTTCCACATAGTCCAGAACCTTCCCAACGCTGCCATGGACACGCCAGATGGATGTAACGGCCATGGGTCAGTGCTCCATAGGCATGGGGTCAAGGACTGCTGACAGGATTTTCTGAACGGCCTTATCAAACATCCGTACACCCTTATCATAGTGCTTAGCATCGATGGCATTCAGAGCGTGGGCTTTCATGGCGATTTGGTTGAGGTTGTTCCCGATGTAATGCAGCTCCCGCATCATGGAGAAGAAGTCCGGGGGCGGAGCTTCCTTGGGAACAACACCGCTGATAAGCTGCCGCAGATAGGCGGCAACAGACAGGTGGCTGCGCCTTGCTTTTTCTTGGAGATTCCGGGCTTCCGCTTTGTTCAGCCACAACTGGATTTTGATATTACGATTGCGAATAGATTTCACTCCTTCTTCTCGATTCAGATACAGGGGTATCAGGGGTTCCCCCTGACAAGCTGCCTTTGTGGGAGTACAAAGGCGATGCTTGCTCCATAAAAGACAAACCTCCTATCGATAGTTCTTTTTATGACCGGGCCGAAGAAACAGCCATGCCTCCCGCCGCTCCTGCATACATTCGTCGTAACGGGACTGGGATAGTTTTTCTTTCAGCCATCGCTTTTCCTCCGGGGAAATAGGGGTAGTCCTGGGCTTGCCACAGCCACAGGACGCTGTGGATTTTGTGTTCAAAGGGGCATCACCTCCTGTAATTTGGGTATAGAAAAGCACCACCCTTTCGGGCGGTGCGGTGGCAGCAGTCTCTGGAAACGGTATTACCAGAAATTGCTTATATGTTTTCGGATGCATTGATTCATTTTCTGTAATGGCTATTAGTTGACTTAGAATAGATTTTTGCAACCATTCACACTTTTCTATTCTTCACGACACAAATGATTAAAAGCAACCGGTTTGTCTATTGGGGTGGAAAATGAAATTACAGGGAGTATTTTGATTGTTTATATCCTGTCTCTTATACACATCTCCGAGCCCACGAGACGCGTAGTAATCT
>ENA-OYYK01000179-OYYK01000179.1-human-gut-metagenome-genome-assembly--contig:-NODE-179-length-47034-cov-10.469933_pt1 | contig 47034 bp, 65 predicted proteins | sample MGYA00243247_ERZ653443 | MGnify/ENA primary metagenome ERZ653443 (study PRJEB26926, sample SAMN06165010) | human gut metagenome | biome: ENVO:00009003; feature: ENVO:2100002; material: ENVO:00002003... | reverse complement strand
TGAAGCAGGCCATCGAGCGGGTGCTGAAGCTGAAGGTCATCGACCTGAAGACCGACCCCCAGCTGATGGGCGCTCTGGGCGCCGCCGAGTACGCCCGCCAGAAGGGCATGGCCCGCTGAGGGAATTAGGCCTCATCTGCCGCAGGCGGCAGAGGAAAGGAGACAACTATGTGTAAGTTTTTAAAGGTATTGGGCAAGATCGCGGCCATTTTCTCCGCCATCATCGGCGTCCTGTTCGTGGTGTACTTCTGGAACCTGGACCAGAAGCTGTTGGGCTGGGCCTATGTGCAGGTGAACAAGATCTTTGACCGGAAGAAAGTGGACATCAAGTTCTGATGGAGCTGTATAATTCGATCATCCGCAAGGTGGAGGAGCTGGCGGGCTCCTCCACCCCCCGGCGCTGCCCCTATGACCCCCAGGGGGCCTGGGAGGACACCGGCTCCTTTGAGCTGGTGATGCTGCGGGACGCCGCCTATGAGCTGGGCGGCAGCAGCAAGCCCGCCGTGAATTTCATCTGCGTCACCACCAGCGCCCAGCTGGTGGAGCAGGACGAAATTCTGGTTTTCGGCCCCGACCTCATGGAGCTCCGGGGCGACAGCGCCTATGCCCGCATCGCCCTGCTGCGGGTGGGGGACATCGAGTCCGACGACGAGGACGACACGGAGCAGGCCTTCCGGGCCATCCAAGACATGGACTTCGTGAAATACCATGTGTTCCCCAAGGGATACATGATCCGCACCTCCTCCGAGTCCAACCGGGAGCAGGTGCGCCTGAGCAGCGCCGCCCTAAAAAAGGGCATCAGCTTCCGGGCCGTGGGCAACGATTTCATCCGCCAGTATAAGCAGAATCCCAACATTCTGGCGGTGAAGCTGATTTTCATCACCGCCCCGGACGCGGACTATGCCGCTCTGGAGCAGGAAGCCAAAACGGTCCGGGATATCACCATGAGTCTCAGCAAGATCCTGGAGGGTATGCCCACCGACTGCGGCTCCTGCAACCTCAAGCCCATCTGCGACGAGGTGGAGGGTATGCGCGAGCTGCACTTCGGCAAGGAGAAGCACACAACGGAATAACGCCCTTTTGGGCCAAAGCGGGCATCCGGAGCGTGGATGCCCGCTTTTTCGCTGCATGGAACGTTCGGAATATTACTTGCAAATTCACGGAAGACTTGCTATAATGGGGTACAAGAGGACATCCCTCATTATTTAGAAGGAAGGAATTCGCTATGATCTATACCACCGAGGTACAGCATATGTGTCCCGTTGCCAAGGGCGCTTATCACGGTCCGGCTCCCATTCCCGAGGAGGGCAAGTGGGTCCAGGCCAAGGAGATTTCCGATATTTCCGGGTTTACCCACGGCATCGGCTGGTGCGCTCCCCAGCAGGGCGCCTGCAAGCTGACGCTGAACATCAAAAACGGCATCATTGAGGAGGCGCTGGTGGAGACCATCGGCTGCTCCGGCATGACCCACTCCGCCGCCATGGCCTCCGAGATTCTCATCGGCAAGACCATTCTGGAGGCTCTGAACACCGACCTGGTGTGCGACGCCATCAACACCGCCATGCGGGAGCTGTTCCTGCAGATCGTCTATGGCCGGTCCCAGTCCGCCTTCTCCGAGGGCGGACTGTCCGTGGGCGCTTCCCTGGAGGACCTGGGCAAGGGTCTGCGCAGCCAGGTGGGCACCATGTTCGCCACCAAGGCCAAGGGCCCCCGCTATCTGGAGATGGCCGAGGGCTATGTCACCCGCGTGGCCCTAAACAAGGAGGACGAGATCGTGGGCTATGAGTTCATCAGCCTGGGCAAGATGATGGACTTCATCAAGAAGGGCGACGACGCCGCCACGGCTCTGGAAAAGGCCAAGGGGCACTATGGTCAGTTCGACAATGCCGCCAAGTATATTGACCCCCGGCAGGAATAAGAGGAGGACGGAAAAATGGCACTGTTTGAAAGCTACGAAAGAAGAATCGACAAGATCAATGGCGTCCTCGCTCAGTACGGCATCGGCTCCGTGGAGGAGTGCCGGGACATCTGCAAGGCCCGGGGCTTCGACCCCTATGAGATCGTCAAGGAGATCCAGCCCATCTGCTTTGAAAACGCCTGCTGGGCGTACACCGTGGGCGCAGCCATCGCCCTGAAGTCCGGCGTCAAGACCGCCGCCGAGGCCGCCAAGATGATCGGCGTGGGCCTGCAGTCCTTCTGCATCGACGGCTCCGTGGCCGACGACCGCAAGGTGGGTCTGGGCCACGGCAACCTGGGCGCTATGCTCCTCAGCGACGAGAGCAAGTGCTTCGCCTTCCTGGCGGGCCACGAGTCCTTCGCCGCCGCCGAGGGCGCTATCGGCATCGTGAAGAACGCCAATAAGGCCCGCAAGCAGCCCCTGCGGGTAATCCTCAACGGCCTGGGCAAGGACGCCGCCCAGATCATCAGCCGCATCAACGGCTTCACCTATGTGCAGACCCAGTTCGACTACTACACCGGCAAGCTGAACATCGTCCGCGAGATCCGCTATTCCGAGGGCGAGCGGGCCGACGTCCGCTGCTACGGCGCCGACGATGTCCGGGAGGGCGTGGCCATCATGCACCACGAGGGCGTGGACGTGTCCATCACCGGCAACTCCACCAACCCCACCCGCTTCCAGCACCCTGTGGCCGGCACCTATAAGAAGGAATGCATCGAGCAGGGCAAGAAGTACTTCTCCGTGGCCTCCGGCGGCGGCACCGGCCGCACCCTGCACCCGGACAACATGGCCGCCGGTCCCGCCAGCTACGGCATGACCGACACCATGGGCCGTATGCACTCCGACGCCCAGTTCGCCGGTTCCTCCTCCGTGCCCGCCCACGTGGAAATGATGGGCTTTTTGGGCATGGGCAACAACCCCATGGTGGGCGCCACCGTGGCTGTGGCCGTTGCCGTGGAGCAGAGCCTGAAAAACTGAATCCTGTCATAGATAGCTGCAGCCCCCGCCCGGCGCAATGCCGGGCGGGGGCGATCTATATACCTGTCACATTTCCGGCTCCCGCAGGAACAGGTCCACCAGGAATTCATTGTGCTCCACATGGCAGGTGAAACTGCCGTCATACCTCTCGGCCAGTTCCCGGAGGATATGGTGCCCGATTCCCCGCTCCAGCTCCGGGATTCGCCGGTCATGGGAAACAGGTCCCACCGGAGCCGGGTTCTGCTCCCGGATGTGCAGATACCCCCGCTCCATACCAGCAGAGAGGGCGATTCGCTTCTCCCCGGCATTCCGGCAGGCCTCCGCCGCGTTGTCCAGCAGGTTGCCGAAGGCCACCACCATATCCGCGTTCCGGATGCCGCACTCCGCCGGGACAGCGACCTGGAACTCTACGTCAAAGCCCTGGGCCTTCAGATCCTCCGCCCGGGCATACAGGAAGGCGTCCACCACCGGATTTTCGCAGCTGCCCAGGTCGGACTTGTAGCGGCTGACCTGGGACACCTCCGCAAAGTAGTCCTGGGCCTTCGCATACTGCCCCTCCTTCAGCAGCAGGTCCATGGTGTACAGATGATTGGCGATGTCGTGACGGATCCGGCGGATGTTCTCATACTGGGCCGTAATGGCCGCGTAGTGCTCCTTCTGGTGGTCGATCTGCTGGGCCAGCAGGTCGTTTTCCGCCTGCAGCTCCACCCGCTGAGCCATACCGCGAACCGCCGTGAACAAGGCGGCGTCCGCCGCCACGCAGGTAACCAGCCCCGCCAGCAGAATCCACATGCGGTTGGCGCTGAAATCCAGCCGGCACAGCATCATCCAGCCATACAGCAGCAGGCACTGGCTGACGGGAAACAGCAGGTACAGAGTCCACTCCCTTCCGGACAGGCGATATTTATAGCGGTTCATCAGCAGGGTGAACATCCACAGGAAAAATGCCGATGCCGACAGGAAGATGGCATAGGACGTCAACTGCACCGGAATGGGCTGAAAGGTCAGCCCCTGGCGCAGCTGCTCCGGCGTCAGCAGAACGGCCGCCGATATCATATCCGCAGCCGACATGATCAGCACCGCCGCCACGCCGCAGAACAGACACCTGTACCATTTATCCCGGAACAGCACCATATCCACCAGCGGAAAGCTCACCAGTGCAATCATACCCCGTATCATCCCCGTCTCCGGAAACGGGATCGCCGGGAGCACAAACAGCAGATAGCCGACGGCGAAGCCCAGGACCATCACCGGCCAGGAAAAGCGCCGGGTCAGGATCCGGCAGCAGGAAACCGCCTGGATCAGGTAAAATATGGCATTTCCAAACAGCATCAGGAAGGTCAGACGCATCATATGGATCTCTCCCATTCATCTATATCAGCTTGTCAAAAAAGTCTTTTTCGACAAGCTGTGTGCGGTTTTCCAGAACTTAAAAAGTTCTGGAAAACCTGTGATTGCAAACGAAAGACACCCCTGATGGGTTTCTTTCGTAACTATCTTCCTTTCTGATGGCGGAAGAATTCCGGTTTTTTCGACAGTCTCATTTATATACAACCATTTTATTCGAAAATTGGGCAAAAAGCAAGGAGGGAAGATGAAAATCTTCCCTCCTGACAAGGACACACGGTATTTTACTTGCCTGCTGCCACAGACTCAACGTGCTTGACCTCGCGGCCGTTATAGGTACCGCACTCCTGGCACATTCTGTGAGGCAGATGCAGCGCGCCGCACTTGGGGCATGCCACGAGACCGGGAGCCGCCAGCTTCCAGACGGAGCTGCGTCTCTTATTGCGTCTTTGCTTGGATACTTTTCCCTTAGGTACTGCCATGTTGACACCTCCTTGGTCTTAACTGCCTGAGCAGTAATGTATTTTCATATTCTCACTCGTCGTCCTGTGCAAGCAACTGAGCCAGCTTGGCAAGTCTGGGATCGGCCTGCTTTTTGCAGCGGCATGCCTCACGGTTGAGGTTCACGCCGCAGCCTGGGCACAAGCCCTTGCAGTCCTCCGAGCAGAGAGTCTTTGTGTCCATATCGAGGATAAACGCGGTGCTGGCCAGATCCGCCAGATCCACCTCGTCGTGGTCCAGCAGAACAATGTCGTCATTCTCCTGATCCTGCTTCTCCTCCGCCAGAATGCAGGAGAAGGACGCAGTTTTGGGAGAGTCGAACTCCTCCATGCACCGGTCGCATACGCAGCGAAGCGTTGTACTGGCCTGAAGCTCACACAGCAACACACCCGCCTGGTTATACACCCTGCCGTCCACAGCAACCGGGTGAACCACGGGTCTCTCCCCACCGAACTCCAAGTCGGACAGGTCCATCTCAAAATGGAAATCCTGGCTGGCGCCGGGGGTATGCAGAATCCGGTTCACATTCAGAATCATAGTACACCTCGCAATGACACGAGTAGTATTATACTGAATTTCACTCTCTTTGTCAAACATTTTCTCACAAATATTTTGACTTTTTTGAAAAACAAGGTAGAATAAGAGCAGACTGGAATTCTATCGGTAAGGGAGGCCCCTCTATGCGGGAGATCACCATCGGAAAAAACGACGCCGGGCAGCGGCTGGACCGCTTCGTGTCCAAGAGTCTGCCCCTGCTGCCCCCGGCGCTGCTGCAAAAATACATCCGCCTCAAGCGCATCAAGTGCAACGGAGCCCGGGCCCAGCGGGACCAGCGGCTCCAGGAGGGGGACATTCTGCAATTATACATCAACGACGAGTTCTTTGACAAGCCCCGGGAGGACAATCTTTTCCTGACCCTGTTCAAGCCCAGCCTGGACATCGTGTATGAGGACGAGAATCTGCTGCTGCTGAACAAGCGCCCCGGCCTGGTGGTCCACGCCGACGAGACAGAGAAGGTCAACACCCTCATCAACCACATCCAGGCGTATCTGTATCAGAAGCGGGAGTGGAATCCCCGGTGGGAGAACGCCTTCACCCCGGCCCTGTGCAACCGCATCGACCGCAACACCGGCGGCATCGTCATCGCCGCCAAAAACGCCGAGACCCTGCGCATCATCAATGAGAAGATCCGGGATCGGGAGATCGACAAGCGGTACCTGTGCGTCACCCTGGGCCGCCCCCGTCCCCCGGAGGGCGAGGTGTCCTGCTTCCTGCTGAAGGACGAGCAGAAAAAGCAGGTGTCTGTCTATCACCGGCCGGTGCCCGGCGGAAAAACCGCCGTCACCCGCTACCGGACCTTAGAAACCCGGGGGGAGCTGTCCCTGCTGGAGGTCCAGCTGCTGACGGGCCGCACCCACCAGATCCGGGCCACCATGGCCGACCTGGGCTGTCCCCTGCTGGGAGACGGCAAGTACGGCAACGGCGCCGCCAACCGCCGGTACGGCGAGACCCGGCAGGCTCTGTACTCCTATCGCCTGACCTTCGACTTCCCCACGGACGCCGGCCTGCTGGAATATCTCCGGGGCCGTAGCTTCCAGGTGGACCATGTCCCCTTCCGTGACAAGTATTTTGGCTGAGGCCCTGCATCAACCTCTGTCATATCTGCAAGAAGGACAGCTTTTGACCCAAATCCGGAAATTATGTGATTATGTAAACTGATTTGCCGGATTTCTCCCTGTGCACTTCCCTGTTTTGCGGTCTGGTAAATAACTGGTAAAATCGTCGAAAATGATTGCGCTGTACCGGTTTTTGCCTTTGTGGAAAACCCTGTGGAAAATGTGGATAACTCCTTGTAAAGCGTTTCCGGAACAAGCATTATGTAAACGGATAATTCTTTCACGATCCCGTCAGAAAAGTCACGAAAATTCCCCGTTTCGACAAAAGCCACGCATTTCTGGCTCACCGGTCAAGACCCTCAAACTGGCTTCCCGCAGCAAGGAATTGTTTCTCCGGAGGAAATTTTCTGCACCTGGGGCTTCATGATTACGCGCCGTATTCCCTGCCGGAGCACCGCAAAAGTCAAGATTAAATTGTAAAAAACCTGAAAAAAGTTTTCAGGCCAGGGAAGCGACCCAGGGGAGGAAGATGTCGTCGGCGGTGAAGAAGTTCAGGATTCCGCGCGGATAGGTGTTGATCCAGTCTTCGACGGCCTTGATCGCCTTCGCCGTCACCTTCCCGAAGTCGGTCCCTTTTGGGAACCAGCGGCGGATCATGCCGTTTATATTTTCGTTCGTCCCCCGCTCATAGGAAGAATAGGGGTGGCAGTAGTAGACCTTCGTCCGGCTCTGGCCCTTGTGAAGACAGGATCGTTCCAGGCCCTCCACGTCTGAAAACTCCGTCCCGTTGTCGACGGTGATCGTCCGGAAGACCTTGCTGAACATAGCCCCATAGCGGCGTTCAAGGCGGTCCAGGGCGCGGACGACGCTGTCGGTGGTCTTGTCCTTCATTTTGATGATTATTTCCTTCCGACTTTTCCGCTCTGACAAGACCAGAAGGGTTTCCTTCGTCCTTTTCTTTCCGACGACACAGTCCATTTCCCAGTCGCCCAGTTCGGCGCGGTCGTCGATCTCCGGGGGCCGCTTTTCGATACTGGTCCCCGCCGACGGCCTGGCCGCCTTTTTCTTGACGCGGGTGTAGGGACGCTTTTTCTTTCCCTTGCGTGGAAGGTGACACTGTTCCAGATTCAGGAAGACACCCTTCTTGATGTAGGAATACAGCGTCGCTTCACAGATCGTCGTGTCGAACTCGATCCCCTGGGTCTTGATTTCGCCCAGGACGGCCGCCGGGGAATATCCGTCGTTCACAATGCGGCTTTCAATGTATTCCGCCAGGCGCCGATCCGTCCCGATTTTCAGGTCCGGCCCCTTCGCCGCCAGGTTCGCCCTGTACGCGGCTTCGGCTATCTCTGGACTGTACCGGGTTTCGGTGGTCAGGTCAGAATTAAGGTGTTCATACTGGCCGCGCTTGATCTCGTTATAAATCGTGTTCCGGTGGACGCCGATGTCGTCCGCGATCTTCTGGATAGAATCGCCGTGTTTCAGGCCGGATTCGATGTTGATTCGGTCGTCCCAGGATAAATGTTTGAATCTGCGTCGTTTCATTGTGATTCCTCCCATAGAACAGAAAAAGGCCCCCGCCTTTGCCTTTTGGCAAGGGACGGGGGCTTCGTCGCGGTGTCAGATCAGTTCGCGCGGGTGAACGCCCAGGAAGTCGGCTATCCGAAGGGCCACGGCCAGGGACGCGGTTTCGATCCCTCGTTCGCCGTTCTCGAACTTCTGGATCGTCCGGATATTGACGCCGGTTCCTTTCGCAAGGGCGGCTTGCGTCAGCCCCCTTTCGCAACGCAAACGCGCGACTTTGGTCGTGTTCTTCGTGCTTCCTGATTTCATGGTGATCGCCGCCTTCCTGTTTTCTGCTCTTATATTACGCCTTCTGGGGCGTAATGTCAAGGGGGAAAATGAAAAAAATCCCACGAACTTTCCTGTCCGTGGGATCATGCGTCTTCCGGCTCTAAAAGGCTTTCAATGGGGACCTCAAAAAGCGCCGCGAAGGCGCGAAGTTCGTAGTCCGTGACCAGCCGATCGCCGGATTCAATGCGGCTGATCGCGTCCTGTTCTATCTCGACGCCGCGCATTTGCATTTTAGCGGCCAGGCGTTCCTGTGATATGCGCCGGGTGACACGTTCCTTCCTGACGCGCTCCCCACAGATATTCCGCCGGCCCAGGTATTCCAGCTTCTTCACTTTTCCGCCTTCTTTCATGGGTTTATTCAGTAGTTTACTTGACATTACCATGAAAGGCGAATTATAATCATGGATATGAACCATAGAATCAAAATAATTCAGACGGGAGGTTTCGACATGGGGTGGAAAATAGGCGGGGTCCTTTCTGCGATCCTGGCCGTCCTGGCCGCGCTGATCACGCTGACCACGGCGGCCGAATATAAGACTGGGATCGAATGGGTGATCACCCTGATCTTCGTCCTTCTGGCGGCCCTGTGCTTCTGGCGCGCCGCGAAGGCCAGCGCCGGGAAGAAGGCGAAGCGCGCCGCCGCGCAACAGGTATTTATGACGGATCAGGAACTTGAACAGATTCAGGCCGGTGTTCTTCCGGTCCTTCCGGGTGTCCCGGTGGTCCTGGGGGAAGGTGAAGTCGCCCACTTCTTCGGGGCGGCTCGACGCTATATCACGAAGACGAAGGCGGTCGGTCGAACCGGATCAGGCGGCGGCGTCAGCGTCCGCGTGGCGAAGGGCGTGTCCCTTCGGACCGGCGGCGGGGCCAGTCAGACGGTCTACAATGACGTCACGGATTCCTTCTTCGGCCAGGTGATCCTGACGAACAGGCGGATCGTCTTCCTGGCGAAACAGAACGGCTTCGACTGTAAACTGGACGCCATTTCGGCGATCACGCCGGAAGGCGACCGGCTTATGATTCAGGCCGGGGCGAAGACTTATCGCCTGACCGTGGACCGACAGGGTCACTTCGCGAAGGCCCTTGACATGGTCGTCAGGAAATAGAAAAAAGGCGGACGGGTTTTCCCGTCCGCCTTCTTCATTTCATGCGGTTGTTTATGGCCCTGTCGATCTTCCGGGTCACTCTGGCCTGTTGGGTGTCCAGGGTTCGCTTGACGGACCGTTTCATGGTGAAATGGCCGCGCACATAGCCGCCCTTCGGCCCGACGAACATTCCGCCTTCCGGGTCGTCCCGGCTATATACGAAGGTGAATCCTTCCCAGTGACCGGGAACGAAGTGACTTCGGAAGCCGTGTTCCAGGTGTCCGGCGTAGTCCAGCGGGTTATAAAATCGAACGATGTATTTCTTCCCGCTCCGCCGCGCCCGGCGGTCGCTTTTCCAGTTCCGCCGGTAGTCGCCAGTGTTGACGATGTCCGGGGAATCGTTTTTGCAGATCAGCCGGGCCTGTTTCACGGCGTAGTCGCCTTCACCGACGGCGATCGCGTCCATGATTTCCGGAATATCGTCTTTCAGGGCTTGAAGTTGGGACGTGAACAGGGCCAGGTCCTTTTTGTGAACCGCCATAGTTCGTCACCCCTTCCTGGTAGGACTGGGGGCGGGTTGCCCCGCCCCCTTTGCGCTGTTTCTGGGGCTTATTCCTGGCCGGTGTTTTCCGGGTCGTCCTGGTCGTCACGGCCGTCGCTGGACAACTTGTCGCCCGTGGCGTCAGTGACGTCCTTGAACACTTTGATCATCTGTTTCAGGAACTTCGGGACAGGGGCGCCCAGGGCGCCGGCGTTCTCCGTTATACTCCCCAGTTCCGTCAGAATGTACCACACGACCACGATCGGGCAAATTAAGACCGTGTAGTCGAAGGGAAGGGTGATCGCCGGGATATTGTTGACCACCAGGCCGACGACGATGTCGGCCAGGCCGGACACGACGACCGCGATCAGCGATCCGCATTTATGCCGCAGGCCGGCCCTGGCGACCGCCGAAGACCATTCGCCTTTCTGCATAGCGGCCGCCGTCCCGGTCAGGTAGTCGATCGCCATGCACAAGAAGAACATGATCACCAGCCAGCCGAACCAGCCGAAGGCCGCCGTCAGCGCGCCGAAGAACGCCACGACGGACGCCTTCAAAGTGTTGATATGATCCATATTGCACCTTCTTTCCTTCCGGATCAGTCCGGAATCTTCAATTTCTGCCCCGCGAAAATAGTCGTGGACGTCAGGCCGTTCAGCTTTTGGATTTCCGGCCAGCGCGAACCGCTTCCAAGCTGTGAAGCCGCGATCGCCCACAGGCTATCCCCCTTTTTCACCGTGTAGGTTTTCGGCGCTTTCTGGGCGCCGGTTCCGCCGGCCGGAATCTTGATTTTCTGGCCGACGAAGATCAGATTCGGGTCCTTGATCCCGTTATAGGCGGCGATCGCCTGGTAGGTGGTCCCATACTTCGCCGCGATCCCGGACAGGGTGTCGCCGGATTTCACAGTGTAGGTCGTTTCACTGGCCGTCTGGCCGGCCCCCTGGGTATTCCCGCCGGTGGTCGCGCTGGCGCTGTCCCAGATCGTCAGGTCATAGGTTTCGATCAGGCTGACCAGCTTCGCCGTATAGTTCGGGTCCGTGGCGTAGCCGTCTTCACGGACATACTGACAGGCCAGTTTATAGTCGGTCAGGCCGCGAAGGTTTTTGTAACGGTCCAGGCGGTTGAACAGGTCGGAATGATCCGCCAGGGATTCCGCCCAGGACGGATATTTTCGGAACGTGGCGTCCACGGTCACATACTTCGACCCGTCCCATTCCTGGGTCTTGCAAGTGTAGCCCTGGCCGTTATAGGTCCCCTTGATCCCGAACAGGTTATTCGCGGCCGTGGTCAGGCCGGACTTCCCCCAGCCGGATTCAAGGATCGCCTGGGCGATCGTCAGGGACGCCAGAATCCCGTTCTTCTTCATGTCGGCGGCCGCCAGGGGTCCGATCTTGTTGATGAAGGACTTCTGGTCGGCGGTTCCCTTCGTGGCCGTCGGGCCTGTCTGGGCCGGCTCCGACTGGGTCGCGTCGGAATAGTCGACATAGGGAAGGCGGCCGTGTTTGGTCCACTTCCGGGCGTTATAGCCGGCCTTCTGGCCGATGTTCGCGACGGCTGTGATCTGGACCTTGTTTTCCCACTTCGGGGAACACTCCACGGCCAGGCCGTCGCCGATATAGACGCCGATGTGGCCTTCCAGCCACACGACTTCGCCGGGGGCCATGCCGGCCCAGTCGGTCTTCGACCCGCCGCCGGTACACTTCGCGATCATGCTGTCCGCCCCGATGTCAGGGACGCCGTTCACGGCGTAGCCGGCGCCGCCATAGGTTCGGGCCGCGTCGCCGGTCCACCCCCACAGGACGCCTTTGATCAAACAGACACAGTCGAAGCCGAAGACGGGCGGGGTCTGGTCGGCGGCCGCCTTGATCATAGCGGTTCGGGCGCTCTGCTTGTTGTAGGCGTGATTCGTACAGTAGCGGGTCACGTTGTTCCCGGTCAGGGGCGCGCCGAAGCACCCCATGACATACAGGGTCTTGTGATTCTTCGCGACGTCGATCAGCTTGTCGACGAAGGTTTTACTTTTCATCATTGTCTTTCGCTCCTTCCTGGCATGAAGAAGGGCGGGGATTTCTCCCCGCCCTTCGCGATTTAGTTCTGTTCGGTCCAGCCGTAGACGCCGGGTTCCCAGACGTTCCCGTCAGCGTCGGACGTCCAGTGTTTCCCATTGTGGGACACTTTGTCGCCGGCGTTGTAGGCGTCGTGTGCGCCGACAGGCTGTGACCAGGCCGGCCATTCCTCGCCGGGGTCGCCGATCTTCGTCCACAGGGACGCGGCCGCCGTCGGCGTCCAGTCCGCTTGTGACGTGTGATCCTGGACACAGCGGAACAGTTCGCCGCCGAACTCCCGGATATTTCCGGCCTTATAGGCGACCGGGTAGGCCCACGGACTGAACTGACTGACGTTTTCCGTGGCCGTGACGTCGTCGATCTGGCCGGCTTCGGCCAGGGACACGAAGGCGATCGAAGCGGCCCTGGCGGCCTGGGCCGCCGGGTTCTGGCGCTCCTTCTCCTGGGCGTCCTTCATGCTGACGTGGTCACAGGTTTCAGGGTTGAACATGGTGAATCCCTCCTTTACGCGAACCGGACCGTCGCCTGGACGACCTCGACTGTCTGGCCGCCCTTCGTGATCGTGAAGCGGTAGGCCAGACCATAGCCCTTCGCGGCGGTGGTGTTCTGGAAGATGTGGACGAAGCGGCCGACCTTGGAAGAAATGTCTTCCCAGACGGGGGTCGTGTCGAACGGGTTGTTCGTGACCTCACAGTGAAGGACCGCGTCGGCCGGAATGTCCGCCGGGTACAGGGACAGGAAGACCTTCGTGACCATAGCGTCGGTACTGATAGCGCGGGACGCGGCGATCCTGTTCACGGTCCGGCTGAATGTGATCTGTCGCGTGGCCGTCCCGCCCACGCCGTCGGAAGCGACGATTTTCAGAACATGGGTCCCGGTCAGAAGGCGAAGCCATACGGACGTCAGGTCCGCCGTGTTCTGGGCGCCGCTTGTGGCCGTGTACTGGCGAAGCGTGATCGTTTCGGACCCGTTGGTCAGGGTTTCCGTGACGGTCAAGGTCTGGGACGACGCTTCGGCGTCGGTGACGGTGTACTGGTAGGACAGGGGGTCGGTCTTCGCGCCGACGTTCTGGTCGCTCCCGCTGATCACGGGGGCGGTGTTGTAGGAAATGGCCGTGGCCGTCCCGGTCCTGTACGCCGATTCGGCGCCGTTCGCGTCAACGGCCTTCACCCGGACCTGGTAGTTCGTCCCGGACGTCGGGACGGTGTCGGTGATCGACTTCGCCGTGGTAATCCCGATCTGGACGTATGCCCCGGAATCGACCCGGCGTTCCCAGACGTAGCTGATCGCGTTCCCCTCCGGGTCGGTGGACCCGCCGGTCGTGATCGTCAGGGACTTTCCCGCCTGGGGGGTCGCGTGGGAAATGCTCGAAGGGGTGGTCGGCGGTTGATTCCACTGAATAATATAGGCTCCGTCTGTGTCTGTTGTATCAGATACCAGAGTATCAGGGGCCAAAAACAAAGCCGGCCGGACGCCGTTGTCGCCATTCCAGGCGCTGCTGTTGCCCAGACTGCCGCCAGTGTTGACATGCCGCGCGTAGCCCGCGTAGCCGGCGTTCGGGGTCAGAAGCCACCACCACCAGGGGGACGAAGCGTTCAGGCTCGAACTGGTATATTCGGACTTGCTGACAGCTTCGGCCGTAGGGTATGCCTTCCGGCTGTTTGCGTCGGTGAACAGGGGCCACTGGGTCCCTTCTGTGATCCCGTTTTCGGTATCGCCGAAGACTTCGGTCCTGGTCAGAAGGCGGACCTTCCGCGTGATCGTTTCGGACCCGCCGCCGTCGGTGACGGTATTCTTCGCGACGGTGATCGTGTCGTCCAGAAGGGCGTTCCGGAAGTCCGCTTCAAAGAAGGACAGGAAGCCGGCTTCCTGGTCATATTCGTTATAGCCGGACCAGACGTTCGCGGCCGAAGGCGGGGCGTCGGCGCTGTGCTGTGCCGTGTACCAGCCGCCGGCGGCGGCCGCGCTGTTCAACCACAGAAGAAGGTTCGACACGCTGGCGCGGTTGTTGCCGTAGCTGGCGCGGTTACTGTTGCTGTTGGAAGGCTCCTTCGCGTCGAAACACTTCAAGGTGATGATCTTTTCCGTCACCAGGCCGACACGGTCGGAAGCCTGACGGCCAACGACGAAGCGGATCACAGCGCCGTTATACTTCGTGTTGACCGACTTCACGATCGCGCCAACGGGTAACGTCGACATTCGTTTTGACATGGTATTCCTCCAATTCTTTCTTGAACAGGTCGAAGAACAGTTCGTCCGTCTGCCTGATCAAATGGTGACTGTTGCCGTGGCCGGCGTGACCGGTCCATGACGAATAGGACTGGATCACCGTGTCGAAGGTGATCCGGCCTTCGTCCAGAAGGTGACGGAACTTCTTCAATTTCCGCCTGATCCGGTTCTTGCTGTCGCGGCGTATTTTGCGGACGACCTTCCCACTGTCCGTCATGTACGTCCTGAATCCCAGGAAGTCGATCCCCTGGGACAGCGGGAAGATCGCCGTCTTGTGATTTAGTTCCAGGCCCAGGGGGACCAGATACTTCTTGATTTCTTCCAGGCAATAGATCAGATAGTCCTTGTCCTGGTGGATCAGATAGAAGTCGTCCATGTAGCGGCCATAGAACTTGATTCCCAGACGTTCCTTGATCATGTGGTCCATTCCGGACAGGTACAGGACCGCGAACCACTGTGAAGTGTGATTCCCGATCGGGATTCCTGGCCCTTCGGTGGAATCTATGATCAAATCAAGAAGCCACAGGACGTCGGGATCGTGGATCAGCCGACGAAGCTGTGACTTCAAAACGTCGTGATTGATACGGTAGAAATACTTCGTTATATCGCATTTCAATACCCAGCCGGCCGGCCCGTTCTGCCTGTAATACTTTTGCATGAAGTATTTCAGACGGTCCAGGCCGAAGTGTGTTCCCTTGCCTTCCTGACTGGCGTAGTTGTCATATATGAACGACTTCGACAGCGCGGGTCCCAGGACATAGTCGCATAGGCTATGCTGAACGATCTTGTCCTTGAATCCGTTATACATGATCACCCTTTCCTTCGGCTCATGGATCAGGAACGTGTTGTATGGAGAAGGGCGGTACTTCTTCGACGTCAGCATATAGTGAAGGAACATGGTGTTTTCCAGCGCGTTCACTTCATAGCGGACGACCGCCATTTTCCAGCGTTTCCCCTTCCGGGCGTCCAGATAGGACTGATACAGGTTGTTGAAGTCGGACATGACGGCGAAGTCGGAAGGCGGGATCTGTGTGACTTCGCTTTTCATAATAGAAAACCTCCCCGCCGCTTATAGTCCGGGCGTCGTAGCCGAAGCCCTCGCGTCGACGGTCATGTGTTTACCCTGGCCTTTCCGGCGTCGGGAAGGATACGGCCTCCTTTGTTGGGGTCCTCTGCTTTCGGGTTCGTCGCCCTACTCGGTCGCGTTTTCCACCAAATCCGGCCGGACGCCGTTGTTGCCATTCCAGGCGTTGTTGTTGTTCAGACTGCCGTCGGTGTTGACATTCCGCGCGTTGTTCGCGTTGCCGGCGTTCGGGGGTCAGGCCGTACCCTGATATTCAATTAACCTTCCGCCGGCGCGGCCGGTTCAGGGGCTTCGGCGTCGGCCTTTTCTGCCGGCTCCTTCGGCTCCGATTCAGCCTTATACCAGGCGGCGGTCATAAACTTGACGTCCAGGGTCAGCTTCGTCCAATAGTCGAAGGTCCCTGTGTCGATGTAGCCGCGCTTTTTCGACAGTTCGATCAAATACAGAAGTTTTTTGCACCCTGTCAGCGCGCGGCGTTGAAGTTTCGGCCGGTCGATCTTGTCCTGTTCGTCCAGGATCGGAAAGATTTCGTTCGCGTCCACCAGGTCGTCGCGGATCGCCAGAACGCGGTCCTGAATCCGGTTCACAATGGAGAAGCGGACCTTCTTCGGGAAGTGCTTCGTGTTGTCGGTCAGTTCCAGGGTGTAGTCGATCAGCTTCGACGCCACAGGAAGGACGTGAAGCGGGCTTTCAGCCCCGTTCGTTTTGCGCTGGAAATTGCGCCTTGTTCCCATAGATACACCTTCGCTTTCTGATCAGGTCAACGGTTTCGCGCCGGCCGGAATAGTCGAAGCCGTAGTCCCGAAGGACGACGGTCTGTTCCTCCCCTTCATAGGTCAGGCCGCACAGAACGACGCTGTCGCCTTCACAGCGGCCGCACACGGGCCGAAGTTCGGTGAATAGGTTAGATAACAGACACGACGTTTCCGACGGCGTACAGGCGAACGGGGTCATAAATAAAGCCGGTTCGCGGCGGTGTCCAGGATTCCTTCGGGAAGCCCGGTCCCGTCATAACCTTTCCACTGGGCCAGTTGTGCCGGCGCGAAGGTGTGGGTCACGGTGGTCCCCGTGAAGCCGGTGTCCAGTTGTTCCTTGATCGCGGAAATATCGAAGTCCTGGCGGCGCTGGACCGCTTCGACGCTGTCGCCGTTGCTCTCATTCACGGCCGACGCGGCGTGTGTATGGAGAAGCGGCGCCGCGTAGGCGGTCATTTGCGCGCGGGTCACATAGGACCCCGCCGTCACCTGGACCGTGACCGCGCTGTTTTCCTGATTCGTCACCACCACGGCGACGTCGTGGACGTGGACGGTGTCACCTTCGTCCGCCATTGACGGGGTGTCCAGGAAGGAACAGGCCGGAAGAATGTTGTCGCTGTCCGGACCGTCGATCCAGGAATAGGTGAACATGAAGGCCACGCCGTTTTCGTCCAGGGCATACGTCGCGACCTCGCGGACGTACTGGGCCGCTTCCAGGCCGGCGTTCGTTACCTGGACGGGGATTTTCATATAGGACACGTCGCCTTCGATGAAGGTCTTTTCGCCGATCTGGGTGTCCAGCGGGACGGGGTTCACCAGGTCGGACAGGGTGTTCGGGCTGACTTCCGCCACGCCGTCACCCACGGCGGCGCGGATCAGGGTGATCTGGCGCCCTTGCGCCAGGAAGCGGGTCAGCACTTCGGCCCCCTTGTCGGTGATCGTTGACTTAAATCGTGCCATTCGGGTTTCCTCCTTCGGGTTGGTGTTCGTGCCTGACCAGGCTGACCGTTGCCGCGCCCACGACGCAAGCCGGCCGGGCGACGTCCTGGGGGATCGCGGTCTGGGTCAGAAGGACCAGGTTCGCCGGAATCATCTGTTTCAGGACAGCGACCAGCGCGTCGCGCTGTGTGTACCCGCTCAAGGTGATTCGGACAAAAAGTTCATAGGCGTCGTTATCCAGGCGGACCGTGAAGTCCTTGCTGACGGTCGTCAGATAGTTCAGAAGCGTCCTGTAAGTGTAGGGAAGCCGGTCAAGGTATCTGATCCGGATTCTTTCGCGGCGCTGTTCCAGGGTGTCCCCAGGGGCCACAGACAGGCCAAGAATCGCTTCCCAGCGGGAACACCCATATTCGGACAGGCTCACCAGAAAAAAGTCGTCAGCGGCGTCCCTGACGTCCTGGGCGGCCTTTTGGAACTCCGGTTGTTCGGCGCCGGCGATCTGGTCGAACTCGACCACGTCTTGAAGGAATCGCGGCCAGTATGCTTTAAGTTCCATTCGTGACCACCCCCAGGACCGGGATCGCGTCAGCGTCCAGGGAAATATTCGCGGTCTGCCCGTTGATCTTCGTTCCGGTGACGTCAATGACGCCGGCCACGTTCAGGACCTTCGTTTCGATCTGACTGACGCGGACGATCAGGCTGTCCGTGTCGGCCCAGGTGTGGGCCAGTTCGTCGAAGTAGGACTGGATCGCCGCCTTCACGGCGGTCTGGACGCTGGCCCAGGACACGCCGGTGTCGAAGGTCAGGCTGAAAGACACGTTGATCGTCGTCCCCAGGACGCCGGTGACAGTGACGACGTGGCCGATCGGGGCCAGGCCGACGCCGGTTCCCTGGGTCCCGACGGGGTCGACCGCTTCCTGAACGCTCTGGACCAGGTCGGCCGAAGGGACGGTCCATTCGCTGTCCACGACCACCACCTTCACGGTCCCGCCGCCGTTCCAGACAGGGAACACCTTCACAGCGCCCACGCCTTGAAGTTGTTCGACCTTGTCCTTATAGTAGGCGATATTCCCGCCGAACGCCTGGGACACAAGGGACGCAAAATAGCGCGTCCGAAGACTGTCGTCGCTTTCTTCGTCTTCGCCCGGAATCAAGATGTCGGCCAGGCGCGCCGCCGCCAGGTCCGGGACGTAGTCGATCGGGAAAAGGCCCCCGACATATTCGTTCCCGACGGCGCCGGCCGTTTCAGCCGTCAGCCTGTACTGGCCGGCGGCCACCCGCTCGGTCACGGTGAAGTTGATGTCGCCGCCGGAAAAGCGGGTCCCGATCTCGACTTCACAGGCGGAACCGTCGGCCTTCTCGAAGTAGCCCTTCCGGATCGCGGCCTTCGCGCCGTTTCGGAAGACGCTTCGTTCCTGACACTTCTTCGTCAGGTCGTCGCCGGTTTCGGTGTCGGGGAAGGCCCGGTCCATAAGGTAGGCAAGTTCGATATACATGATCGCCAGTTCGGCCGCCGCCGGCGCGATCGCGTCGTAGACGATCGACCCTTCCCGTTTATCCACGGAAGAAGACACACGGTCCAAACAGCGGTCCATGATGTTTTCAAAGGTCATATTCTCAAACACCAGTTGTCACCCTCCTTTCAACAGGGATTTCGCCGAAAATCGTTTCGGCGGTGAAGCTGACGTGAACGGTCCTTTTGTCGATCTGCTCCACGGTGAAGTCGGTGACGTCCGTGATCCGGCTGTCCGCCAGAAGGGCTTCACGGATCACACGTTTGATTTCACTTGAAAGCACCTGAAAACTTTTCCCGACGATGTCGTTCAGTTCGATTCCATAGTTCCAGGAATAGATCAGGTAGTCGAACCGCTCCGTCAGAAGGATTTTCAGGATCGCCTGTTTCATAGCTTCCGTTTCGTCAACAAAGCCGGCCACGCGGCCGGCTTCGATGTCCAGTTTATAGGTTCTGGTGGTCTGGTCGGCCGGCTGGACGATTTCGACGTCCTGGCCGATCGTGACCGCGTCCTGTGTCGGTATCAAGGCCATAAGATCACACCCTTCCCAGCACAAGGAACGACTGTCCGCCCTGATTCCGAAGAAGGACCACCCGGTCGCCCTCGGCCAAACCGAAGTAAACTTCCGGGTTCGTCGTCAGGCCGGTCGTCTGCGTATTGAACGCGCTGACGCCGTGTGTGTGCGGTCCTTCGCCGGCGGCCTGGGTCGAATGGGAAGGGACGACGTGGGCGTGTGGGTCGATCGTGTGGGTGTGGGTCGGATAGGCGCCGGCCTTGAACTCTTTCATCAGGACGATCGCGTCCCCGGAAATATCGAACCGATTGTCGACGCGGATCGTCAGCGGCGACGTCTTCGTCACTGTGCCAAACATAAAGGCCGCCGGGACGTTCGCGTTCTGCGTCTGTCCGGCGACCTGTTTCATAGTGTCTAATAGGCTCATATCACACCACCTTTAACTTCAAAGTCATAGTTTCCTTCAACAGATCGACGCTTGTTTCCTCGACGATGAAGAAGGCGCTGACGCCGATTTTCTTGATCCCGATATACAGGGCGCGGCCGGCGCGGACCGACAGGTCCATGATCGCCTTCACTTCAAACGACTTCTTCGGCCGGTTGTAAAGGGCCAGCATTTGATCGCCGCGTTCCTTGATCTGGGCTTCGTTCATGCTTTCATCGACGACTTCATAGTCCTGAAGGACGCCCCACAGTTTCATGTTCTTTGAATCCTGGAAGATGTAGACGTCCCGTTTCCCGGTGGTCTTGTTGTCCTTCACCAGCTTGATCTTGTTGTAGGCTTCGGCGTCGATGTCCGATTCGTAGGTGTAGCCCGTCGCCAGGCTGGAATCGCCCACGAACAGGTCCAGCTTCGACTTCGCGACGTCGGTGATCCGAAGGGACCCGAAGTCGTCCCACAGGACGAACATTTTCCCCGTATTGATCAGGGTGTGGTCCAGGGCCTTCAAGACGATGTCAAAAAGGGTCTGGCCGTCTTCGATCATGGACGGGATCGCGTAGCCGGTATTTTCCAGGGCGCCGCATTTCAGACCGAAGTCGTCGGCGATCTGGGTTAGAATCTGGTCGGCGCGCTTGCCGTTGAAAACATAGGTTTCCTTGTTCTTCTTCAAATGCCAGGTCTGGTCGTATGCCGTGACCTTGACCTGGTCCTTTTCGTCATAGCTGATCTTCACGACGTAGCCATAGAAAAGGCCGGTGGACCCGTCTTTCAGGGCGACGATCCCGCCGTGGGTCCATACCACGGAATCGTCGGCGACGACGGTCAGTTCCAGGGAAGCGGGGGAACCGGACCGTTTCGTCGACCACTTCGCGGCGGACGTCAACGTGGTCACGTCGAAGGCGTCGCCGCTCTCGTTGTTCTGGTACAAAATAGAAATACTCATGGGATCGTCAAGACCTGTCCCGCGTAGATCAGATTCGGGTTCGACCCGATCGTCCCCTTATTCGCGTTATAGATTTTGGTGTAGTCGCTTCCCTTGCCATAGAACTTCTTCGCGATATTCCACAGACAGTCCCCGGACTTCACGGTGTAGGTCTTCTTTGCGGCGGCCGCCGGCTTGCCGGTCCGTTCAGGCTCCTTCGCCTTCGCCGGCGCCTTCGGCTCTGCCGGAAGGACGATCTTCCGGGGGGAATAGTCCTTCCATTCCGACAGCTTGATCGAATAGTAAAGGTCGCCCAGTTCGCCGGACCGTTCTTCGTAGTCGAAGGTTTCGATCCCCATTCGGACGTTGATGTCCAGGTCCGTTCCCGTGATCAGGAAGCGGATCGGCGCCAGGGTGTCCCGCGCGGCCTGAATGGCCTGGACGATCTCGACCGGGTCCCTGATCTGCCCCGTGACATAGGGGGCGTCATGGACCGGGAAGAAACAGTCCCAGGCCACAGTCCGAAGGCCCTTCTTCCGAAGGCGAAGGATTTCGCCCAGTTCAAGAACGGTCGTTGTTTCGTTCTTGCCGGGCGACGTTACCTTCAATTTAGCGGGAAGGACGGGAAGACTGACTTCCCGTCCTTCTATGATCAGGGACATTCCATAGTTCGTCATGCGTACACCCCCTCGGCGGCCGCTGAAAATTCGTCTTCCAGCTTCGTTTCGATCCGGCTGACGACTTCGTCGACGTCCACCTTCTCACTGATCTTCGCGTCCACGGCCACGGTCGGGGTCAGGGTCACGAAGTTCTGGACATAGCGCATTTCGGCGACGTCCCGAAGGAACTTCAAGTCTTCTTCGGCTATGTTGACGTCTTCGTCCACGGAACCGACGGAACCGACGTGGTCCACGTTCCCGATGTCGCCGGTCCCGGTGGAATAGGCGGCCCAGTCCGGTTCGGTGCTTCCGCTTCCGGCGGCGGCCGATTCGGCCCTGGCGGCGGCGATCTCCGCTTCCCGCTGTGCCGTTTCCGCGCGCGCCTGGGCCTTCATGGAATCCAGGGCCGCGTCCCGATCTGCGATCTGCTGGTTGATCTGGTCCTGATAGGCCGCCAGGTCGGCGGCTCTGGCCTGTTTTGCGGCTTCGTTTTCAAGCTGTGCCGTAGTCCCGAAAGTGACCTGGTCGATCAGACCGATGTTCACGCCGGGGATTTTGTTCAGGGTGTTGATGAAGCCGTTTATGATGTCGATTGCACCGTTGACCATGTTTTGAAGAATCGTCAGGACGCCGGCCTTCATGTCGCCACAAAAGTTCTGAATATTCATGCTGACCGTGGCGAAGGTCAGTTGTAACCGGTTGAACAGGTTCATCACCCAGTAAACGCCGGTCATAAATCCGATCTTCACCCAGGACCAGGCCGTCAGGATCGCATTACAGGCGATCAGCCAGGCGACCTTAATTCCGCCGACGGACTGGACCCATTTGTAAATCGCGGCCACCACGACGCCGATCGCAAGGGCGATCCAGAACAGGGGGTTCGTCAGAAGCGTCCTGAAGAACGCCTGGGCGGCGCCGTTCGCGATCCACGTCGCGGCGGTCTGGATTCCCAGGGCCAGGGCATAGCCCAGGACGGCCGCCGCCAGGCCCCAGAAGATCGGGGCGATCGTGGACCAGTTGTCGTAAATCCACTGTGCGCCCTGGCCGATCATGGTCAGGACGGGCGTGAAGGCTTCCAGAATCACGTTCTTCGCGATCGTCCAGACCTGGGAAAAGGTCATAGGCATTTGTTCAAACTTCGCGTTGATTTCGTCAGCCGACGCCAACATGGCATTTTTCACGATCGTCGACGTGATCTGGCCTTCGGCGGCCATTTCCCGGATTTTCCCGATAGGGACGCCCAGGTAGTCGGCAATCGTCTGGATAATGGTCGGCGCCTGTTCAAAGACGCTATTCAATTCCTCACCACGAAGGACCCCGGACGACATGGCCTGTGTAAGTTGCAACATGGCCGCGTCGATACCGGCGGCCGACGTGCCGGCGATCGTGAACTGTTTGTTGATCAGTTCGGAAAAGGCGATCAGTTCTTCGTTGCTGTTGAAGGCGTCCTTCGCCATAATTCCCATTTTGGAAACGGCGTCGGCCGTGGCCTGGTAGGAAGCGCGCGACCGGTTTGCGGACGCCATGATCATATCTTGAAGTTCGGCCGTCGTTTGAAGGCCGTCGTTCATCAGGTCCAGACGGGCGCGGGTGGTGGTCATGCTGTCCGCCAGTTCCACGATCTTCTTCGCGCTGAACGCCGCCATAGCCGACCGGATCAGGCCGCCCATTTTGGACCAGACGTTTTTCACCCTGTCCGCGCCCTGTTCGGCGCGTTCCTGGCGTTCGTTGAAGTCGTCGACCTGTCGGCCGGCCGCCGCAATCGGGGCCGCGCTTCTCTCGAAGGGCGCCCCCGGATCGACGGTTTCGGTCAGGGCGTCCGTGGCGTCCAGGGACCGGTTCAGGCGTTCCGAAGCGTTGATCATGGTGTTCAGGCGGGACGTCATGCGGTCCTGGATCGTGAATTGTGTATTTACTCCGGCCACGTTATCACCTGCCTTTCTTGCCCTTCCGTTTCGCCTTCGCCGCTTCCTTCTTCTCCTTCTCTATTTGAAGGTCAATGGAAGCATAAATGAAGGCCCTTTCCCGTCTGGGAAGGGCCAGAAGTTGTCCCGGAAGGATTTTCAGCCGGTGGAGGGCGTAATGGGCGTAGACCGATTCGCCGTCGGCGTCCGCGTCATTTCCGCCCCCCGTGATTAGTTTTTTGCTTCGTCCCTCAGATCGTTCACGTCGTCGGCGAAGCCGTTGATCTCCTGGACCGCGATCAGAAGGTCGGTGTACTGGCCGGGCTTCAACAGGCGGTCGATCAGGTCTTCGGCTCCACGGACGCCGTATTTCTCTTGAAGGGCGGCGTCCTTGAAGTTGGGTTCGACACAACAGGCCACCACAAGGCGGCTGTTGTAAAGGTCGGTGTCGGTTTCGATCTGCTTCTGGCGGGTCTTCTTGTCGAAGCTGATCTTCTGACAGGTCTTCCTGATTGCCTTATTCTCCGCTTCGGTGATAGACTTCACCACGAAGGGGAAGGGAAAGGGCGCGATCGTGACTTCGACCTGGGCCTGGGCCGCGACGTCCTGTTCCATAAGAAAATCTTGCAGTTTTCCCATTTTCGTTTCCTCGCTTTCTGTTTAGAACTGGGTGAAGGGGGTCAAGATGTCGAAGTCCTCGAAGGTGAAGTCGACGTCTTCGTCCAGGGGGTCGTCGCTGTCGCCGTCCAGCTTCGCCAGGACCGTGGAATCCAGGTTGCACCCGATCAGAAGGATCGACTGTTTCCCGGCGGAAGATTCCGGGTCGTCGTTCTCGACGACCATGTCGAAGTAGACGTCGACGCCGGTTTCCTTCCACTGTTTGATCATGTCGCGGAACAGGGGCGTCAGGTAGTACAGGGTCATGGACCCGGTTCCGTTGCCCCCGGTGGTCTTATGGCCGGTCATGCGCTTCCCGATCGCCTTGATTTCGGACTTCGCCTTCTCAACGGTGGATTCGATGTTCTTCGCCATGAAAAGGTCTTCGTTGTTGCCGTTGATCTTCGCATAGGCGCGGCCTTCCTTGCCGGAAATGGTGTCCGGCGCGTTCAGGGTTCTCATTCTGGTTCACTCCTTCCGTTAGTTGACGACAGTCGTCATATACAGCTTTTCCATACTGTCGTTCGGTTTCAGGGCGGAATCGACGGCGACGTCGCGTTTCCCGTTGCCCTGTTGAATGGTGATGTCTTCGGACTTGAAGTCGCTGATCGCGTCGATCCCCTGATACTGCAAGGCCAGGGACACAAGGTCGGCCTTGAAAAGCTGGCGGCCGGTGTCGCTGTTGGTCACGCGGCCGATGTAGGAATCGCCGAAGATTCGGGCGACGTCGTTCGCCCAGCCGTCCAGGACGCGGATCACGCGGTTCGACGTCCAGTCTTCCGTCACGCCGCCCCCGAAGGTGGTCAGGCTGTTGATGTCGGTCAGGACACGGGCCGCGCCATTGTCCGCATAGAATACGAACTCGCCGGCCTGGATCGCCGCTTCAAACTGGGACTTCGTATATTTGACGTCCACGTCCACCGCGTCGTCGTAGGCGTCATTCGTCAGGCTTTCGTTGATCTCCGCCCCAGCGGAAGCGCCGGCCACCCAGGCGACCGCCTTGTCGCCGGTCACGGTGGTCCCGTCAGACAGGACGACGCCGTTCTTGACGTTGATCAGGCCGATGTTGTCCCCGGCGTACTGGTACAGGACGCCGACGATCTTCTTCCCTTCGTCGTCGCGAAGGCGCTTCACGAAGGACGCATACAGGGCCTTGATCGTGTTGTCGGTTCCGGGGTAGCCGATCACGCTGAAAGTTTCGACCTCGAAGCCGTTCAGGGCGGCCGTGTGGGCGCCGCCGTTGACGGTCCCGTTCGTGCCGCCGGTCAGCTTCGTCGCGACGGCCACTTCCAGGGCGGAAGCGGACCCGAAGGTCACGAAGTCATTCGCTTTCAGGCCGGCCGATCCCTCGGACTTGACGACGGTCTGGGTGTCCATGACCATTCCGTCAAGGTAGGTCACGACGTCGACCTTCGTCGCGTCGTCAGCGTTCGCCAGGACGGCGACAGCGACGTCGTTTCCGCGCGTTCCGCCCCAGGCGGCCGTGACGGCCATTCCGCCGACCGTGGCCGTGGCCTTGTCGCCGCCGGAATTGACGCGGTAGATCAGAACGGCCCTGGCGCGTTTCAGGGCTTCACGGACCAGAAGGACGGCGGGGTCCGTCGGGTCATAGCCGAAGACGTTCAGGGCGGTCTTGTTGAAGTCTTCCGCATACATGGAAAAGACCTTGTTTTCAGGCCCCCAGTTCAGTTCCAGGGGAAGGGCCGCGATCCCGCGCGTCCCCATCTTCACGACGCTTCCCAGGCTCACAAAGTTGATGTATGCGCCGGGAAGAATCTTGTTTTGAACGGTAAAAGTTCCGCCACCAATAGGCATAACTCACACCTTCCTTTCCAGAAAATCGTTGACCAGGCCGACGGCCTGATCCTTCGTGTAGGTCTTCCCGTCTTCCAGGACGGCCATGACGGCGTCCACGGGAAGGCCCAGGGTTTTACTTTTGACCAGTTGATTCTTTGTGAAGGCCGGGGCCGGCGCCTGGTCTGTGCCGGCGGCCTTTTTGGTCGTTTTCGCCATTACTTCATTTCCTCCGTATGTTCCAGGTCTTCCATGAAGGGGATTTCCGGCGGCGTCAGGACGAAGAAGAAGTTCGCGTCGAAAAGGAACTGGAAGACGCGGCTGTTCCCGTCCGGCCTGGCCTTCTGGCCGGTCAGACGGATCGTCCTTGTTTTGCCTGGGGTTTCCTGGACCGTCAGTTCTTCAAAATTGTCGTACATTTCTTCGGCCCAGGCGTTGAAGTCCATTGTGTCCTTCGACCGAAGGAAGTACAGGACTTCAAACTGGATCGACCGTTTCCGGCGCCGGTCCAGGTGCTTTTCCTGGCCCGATTCGATGATCCCGACGAAGAACTGTCCGTCGGAATCCTTCGGGATTTCGTCGACATAGACCTTCCGGTCCGGCCAGATTCCGGTCAGCTTCGCGGCGACCGCTTCCAGAAACAGATTCAACGTCACGCCAGATCACCTTCCTTCACCTTGATTTCCTGGTGGGTTGCATACAGGGAAGGACGGCCGACGACCTGGAAGGTCAGAAGAATCTGACTGGAAGGGTTGTCGCGCCCGAACCGTTTCAGGCTCACACCGTCGCCAGGAAGGACCAGAAGATCAGGCGCGGCGAAGATCACGGCGTCATAGTCGACTTCGTTCTGCGCCTTCGTCTGTTCGCTCTTGTCGCTTCCTGAATACGACAGCGCGCAAATGATTTCACTGTAAATCACGCCAGGGACGGACTTCGTGATCTGGTTCGCCCCTGTCTGTTGTGTGGTTCTGGTGATCGTGGCGGTGTCTTCATAGGTCAGTTCGATCGCGGCGCGCTCTGCGCCAGGGTTTCCGAACATACAGATCACCACCTTAATTTTCGATATTCGTTCAGGACGGTCCGCCAGCCGAAGAAGTCGCTTCCGTCCGCGCCCAGGTTAAAGGTCGACGCCGATCCGGAAGCGCCGGAAGCGTTCGCGAAGGACGTCTGGACGTCCCCGCGCTTCACAGACGCGACCGGACCGGCGGCCGCCTGGGTGGTCCCCAGGCCGGCGGCCTTGTAATAGCTGACACACATGACGATCAGGGGCTTTTCCAGCGGGGCCGGAAGCGTGTCCTGGTTGATGTAGGACAGGACCAGGTCTTCGACCGTTTCGATCACGAAGGCGATCAGGTCGTCCTGGTCTGTCCCAGTGATCCCCAGAAGGGCCTTGACCTTCGCCAGACGGTCGTCCTTCGACATAAGGACACGAAGGACTTCCGCGCGTTCAAGGTCAGTCAGGCCGTCCAGGGAAGAAAGAATCTGATCAAGCACGTTTCCACCACCTTTCCGGCGGCCCCGTTTTACTGGTTGCCGCTGTTCGCCTGGATCAGTTCGATGATAGCGTCCTTCGTGGCGCCGTCAGGGACGTCGATCCCGGCCGCCTGGGCGGCCGCCAGAAGTTCGTCCTTGTTCATCTTCGACAGGGGCTTCTGGCCGTTCTGGCCGGCGTCCTTGCCGTCGTAGGGGGTGTAGTCCTCGCTCTTGCGAAGCTGGTCCAGGACCATTTCGTTCTTCGGCTCCAGGATCGCGCCGGTCTGCTTATTCTTGAACTTCATGTTGGTTCCTCCTTTACTTGGTGACGGAATAGGTGAAGACCAGGTCAGGGGTCAGGACCTTCGTCCCGAAGTCGTAGAACATGGACACGCCGTAGTCGTTGGACAGGGGAATCTTCTCCGGGTCCTTGTAGGGGTAAATGACCGCCGGCTGTGCGATCGCGCCGTCGATCATAATGACCGCCTTCGCGGTCGCGGGAAGGAAGACGCTGGAATAGACGCGGACGCCGTGGAAGGTGGTGAAGTCTTCGGCGGCGGTGTCCACGTTCGCATTGTGGACGGTCTTGTCCAGGTAGTCGCGCATATCGCCATAGAAGGCGGGGGACAGGACCAGGCGCATGATGTTGCGGGGAACGCCCCTGACATAGTCGTTCTTGACGGTTTCAAGGGTCTGGATCAGGGCTTCGATGATCTTCCCAGGGTCGGTCACGCCGGCGGGGGCGGTGAAGGCCGTCCCTTCGTCGAAGGCCGCCTGGAAGAAGGCCGTGTCGAACTCTGCCGCCACGGTGTCGACGTGGTTGTCAGCGCGCCGGGCCATGATGTTTCCGACGCCGAAGGTGTCCAGGTCGAACTTCGCGGCTTCCTCGACGATCTCCTTGTGGGTGTTCAGGTTCACGGTGGTCGGGGGAACGGTCAGCGCGGTTCCCTTGCCGGCGGCCCTGGCGGTCCCGTAGTCCTGGGACACGCTGTTCTTGAAGCGGCGATACTCGACGGACCCGCTGGCGGGGTTGCCGGTGTAGGACTGGGATTTCAGACCGGACGCCAGGGTGTCCTTCTGAATGTTATGGATCACCAGACCGGACAGTTCGGCCAGTTCGACCTTCGTCGCCCCGTTCTGGATCAGGCTGATCGCTTTGGTTCTTGCCATAATAAAATCATTCCTTTCGTGTGTTGGTGGGTTGGTTGGTTAGATCACGACAGGACCGTCGACCTTTGCGGACGGCTCCTGACGTGCGCCAGGGTCAGCGGGCTTCGCGCCCTTGATGTCGGGTTCCTTCGACGGCTCCTGGGTCTTGAACAGATAGGGCTTCGATTCCTTCAAGGGTTTCAGAAGACCTTCCAGGTCTGTTTTCAGGCCGCCGGCGTCGTCGACGTCGATCTTGTCCAGGTCCAGAAGGGAAATGATGTCGGCCGGATCGTGGGCCTTGTCGGACAGGGCCAGGCGAAGGGCCGTGTTCTTCTGGATTCTGGCGATTTCCTTCTGGTGGTCGGTCCGAAGGGTGTCGATCGTGGTCTGGGCGGTCTTGACGTCTTCCGCGATCTTCGCGGGATCGCCGGACCCTCCGATCGCCTTCAAGGCTTCGGCGGCGGCTTTCAGGGCGTTTTCCGCGCTGGTCTTGCCGCTGTTCGCACCGTTGAACTTCTCGGCCGGGACGAAGGAACCGTCGTTTCCGACGACCAGGTCCACGTCCTTTCCGTCCTTGCCCTTGCCTTTCAGGGCCGCTTCGACCTGGTTTGTCAGGTCTGCCCCCAGAATGGTTCTGACGCTCTCTGTGATCATGGTGGATTCTCCTTTCTGTTCCCGCTGTTTATATCGCGACTTCCACGCGCTTTGCGGTCCCGCCTGTTCGCCGGGCGGGGGCGGCTGAATGGGTATGAAAAAAGCGCCCCCCAGGACGGGGAACGCCATTTTCAACGAAAAAGGGTATAATAAAACGCCGCCCAGACGGGCGACGTCTTATTCCGGGTGGTATTTGCACTTCAAACAGGTGTTTTCATTTGCTTTCACCTGTTCGGGCTTGATGTCGTTCGGAAGGAACCGGTCTGGCGTGGTCCCTTCGGCGACCATTGATATATCGAAACATTCGTCCCCGGTGACTTCCCGGCCACACAGGGGACAGAAGACGGTCTTCTGGTTCATGTTGATCCCTCCATAGCGTCCACGGCCTTTCTGACCTTGTCGTCGAACTCGGATTTCTTAAAGGCGGTCCGGATCACGCCGTCACCGACGCGGACATAGGCCGCGCCTTCGGCGGAATAGTAGTTGACGAAGACGTCGCCGGTCCAATGCTTCCGCCTTATGGAGAAGCCGGCCTTCTGAATGAACGCCTTCGCTTCGTCCAGGGTGACGCCGTGGCCCCTGGCGGCTATGTGTGCCGCGTCCAGGGTCAGCGTGTCCAGATCGACCGAAGCTGGCGGGACCCTGACGGTCCCGTGGATTCCTGTCGCCCTGATCCGCTTGTAGGCGTCGAAGTGTCCCCTGGTGGATTCCGGGACGCGCCCCTTGTAGGAATAGAAGGATTTCAGGTCGGACCAGGCGTCCGGGTCTGTGTACTTCATTTCCTGGAAGGCGTCAAGGCTGACAGGGGCGTCCGCCCCCAGGCGGTCGGCGTACTGGGTGAACTGGGCGGCGTCGGCCTTCATATTATACGCCTTTTTCCGCTCTGTTTCAACGTAGCCGGCGCCATTCTGGGCGACCTGTTGGTCATACCATTCTTCATAGGTCATATTCTTCGGCATGGGCTTCCCGGAATTGTACCAGTCCAGGGCGTCGTCGGGGTCATATTCGACCGTAGTACAACGGTCGTTCGGGTGCATGGGCGGATAGTTGACGCCGGCCTGGGCGTCCTTGACCTTGAAGTGTTTCCCGTCCAGGGCCGCGCACGTTTCACAGGTCCGGCTGTCCAGCGTGGCGACGTATTCATATTCGTCGACGCCGGCGGCCTTATAGGCGGCCTTGTCGGCTTCCCCGTGGAAATGGGCGGTTTCGGTCCTGACCAGGCGTTCGGCGGCCTTGTAGGACTGGCCCATTCTGGACGACAGGGTCTTCGACACTTCGGCGACGCTTTTCCCTTGCATGACGCCTTGTGTGATCGTTTCCCTGATATGGAACAGAAGGGCCTGTTTGTTCTGCCATAGCCGGTCGGAAAACATAGCCCCGGACCAGGGATAGGACAGGACGTTTTCGACCACGTCTTCGTCCAGCTTCGCGAACTCTGCCATGAAGCCGGCGCGGGACTGAATGTCATAGACCTTTTTGTAATAGCCTTCCTGGAAGGCGTCGCCGAACTCCGCTTTCATCTGGGCCACACCCTGATCGAACAGGTCGTTCAGTTTCATGTCGATCTGGCCCAGAAGGGCGTCAAGGCGGGAAATGCGGCTGTTCGTGGACAGGGCGTCCAGTTGGGCCGTCAGAAGGGCCTTGACGTGGGGGTCCGGCTCACTGGCGATCCTGGCGACGTATTCGGCCAGGGTCGCCTTCCATTCCTGGAACTCCTTCCGGGTCAGAAGGCGGACGGCCTGTTCATAGGTCAGGCCATACTTCCCGGCATACTTCGCGTAGAAGTCGCCGATCTCCTTTCGGATCGCCTTCGCGGCCGCGTCGTATTCCTGGAACATTTTCGCTGTCAGGCCGGCGCCGCGAAGATAGGCTTCATTCTCGCGCTGAATGGCCCTGGCGATCCAGTAGTCTTTATTCGTCATTCAGGCCACCAGCCTTTCCAGCGGCCCCTTCCTGGCCTTCCTGGGCCGCCTGGGGCCTGTTCCCGGCTCCCAGGGAATCGTCGAACAGTCCTTCGCCGAAGTCTTCCATAGCGGCCTTCTTTTCGGCGTCAAGCTGATCCAGTTCTTCGTCGACGTCCTTCACCCAGGGGTGATTTTGAAGGATCGTCCGTTTGCTGATCAGGCCGTCACTGGTCCGGGCGTTGTTGATCACGTCCGTTTCGTTGACCGGAAGGTCCATGTTGAACACGATGTCGAAGGTGTCACCGGTGAAGTCGCCCTTCCCGGTGATCTGGAAGTAGACGTCGATGAACAGTTTCAGCCGGCGGAAGGTGTCTTGAAGTTCGGTCCCCAGGGAATCACAGTCGGCGTCCAGGTCCATATATCGGAAGTTGATCGCCGTCCCGCTGGCGTTCCCCAGGTCAGGGTCCTTCGTGTCCACGGCGGCCGCGAAGTCATAGATGTCCCGGCGCTCATTGTCCAGGAAGGCCATGACGGCGTCGATGTTCAGATCGGCCTGTAATTTGTCGACCCCGCCGTCGGTCGTGACCTTGATCGCCATGTGTTCCTTCAAGTCCTTCAAGAACTCCGCCAGATCGGTTCCGCCGTAGTTCCGAAGGATATAGATGAACTTCGCCACGTCCCGAAGGACGTCGGCCGTGACGCTGTTCTGCCAGTTGATGTCGTCGATCAGGTCCTTGATGAAATAGCAAAGGGGAAGTTCTTCTTCGTTGTATTTCAGCCACGCGATCGGAACTTCTTCCCAGTTGTAGGGCTTTTCGTCGACGACGAAGTGTGGTTCGGTCCAGTCGCTTTCCTCTGTCCCGTGATCCTTGTCCACGGCGAAGTCGCCGGCGCCGGTCCCGGCGAAGGCGTCAGTCTTGAAATACTTGACGCCGCCGGTCCACCAAAACTCGGCGTGTGTGATCGTGTGCTTCCTGGTCCCGATGTAGATGATCTGATCGTAGAAGCGAATGAAGGCGTCCAGCTTCGTTCGCTCTGAATCCCGCCACAGGGGGACGACCTCTGTCGAAGGGACACGCATGAAGGCCAGGCGGCCGTCGTCGTCAAAATAGGGCTGAATCCAGGCGATCCCGGACTTTACGGCACCTTTCCCCAGGGACTTGATCTTCCGGCGGAAGGTCTGGTCGAAGACTTCATTCAGGGCCGCGCCGTATGTTTCGCTTTCGGTGTCCACGGTCCAGGGCTTCGCCAGAAGATAGTTCGCCTTCTGGTCCACCAGCTTTTTCAGGATCGGCCGTTCGATCCTGGCGTTCGACCTGTTGGCGACGTCCACGGTCTTCTTCTGGACGGCCGACCGGTTCCTGTAATATTGTTCGGCTTCCACCATGACCTTGTACTGGTCGGACGCCTTGAACTCCCTGATTTCCTCACTGACGATCTGGGCCAGGGTCATAGGCGCCTTTTCAGGGTCCGACAGGATCATGTTGATCCGGTCCATGACGGACAGTTCCATTCATACCACCTCATTTCAAAACTTCGATAGACGATCCACGGCGCGGACGCTCCACGCCATAGCGAAGGGCCGCCATAGCGTCGTCCATGAACTCCACTGGTTCGTCGATGTAAAGGCCCGTGGTCGGGTCCTTTTTCCATTTCCACTGTTGGACTTCCTTCAAGGTGTTCACGCATGAAGGGTGAATGTGGACCTTTCGGCCTTTCAGGAAGTCGATCTGGGCCTTCACGCTTCCAGGCTCTTTCTTCACAGGGTAGGCCCGGAAGCCGGCCTTCTGCCATGTCCTGATCCGGTCCGGCTCTGCTGAATCACAGAACATTTCGACGCGGGGGTCGACGTGGGCCTGACGGGCAAGGCCGATTATTTCTTCGGTGTCCTTCTCGAAGACGTATATTTCAGACGTGACATAGATTTCGCCGTCCTTCCAGCCGATCCCCAGGATCGCGTCGGCATGGTTGAAGCCGAAGTCCTGGCCGTAATAGAAGCCGTCGAAGTAGTCGCGCCCGGTCGGGAAGTCGTGAACCTCGAAGTTCGTCAGGATCAGGCCGCCCAGTTCGCCCCATTCTCCCAGGCCATAGACACGATAGCCTTCCGGGTCTTCTTCCTTCCGTCGCTCCATGCGGCGGAAATAGGCGGGGTCTATGAACCGATTCGTCTTATAGGTCGAATGGTGGGTCAGGACGTCCGGATCGGCCTTGTCAAAATACCGGGCCTTGATCCAGTGTGTCGCGCTGACCGGGTTGAAGGTCATTGTGATCTGGTAGAACAGATTCGGGTTGACGTCGTCCAGGTTGCCACGAAGACGGTCGTCCAGAATGTCGACGTCTTCGGAAAGAAGTTCCGTCGCTTCCTCACACCATATCCAGACCAGTTTCCCGTTCTTGAAGGTGATCGACTTCACCTTCTCACGCTGGCGCTGATCCTTCACGCCCCGGAATATGATCCGGTTCCCCGTGGTCCGACATTCCAAGGCCAGGGGGTTTAGGTTGACCTTCCAGAAGCGGTCGGCGTATGGCCCGAACATTCGGTATATTGCCGCCTGTAACTCTGCGAAGGTGCTGTCGCGGTTCGTTTCCTCGATCTTCCGGACGACTAACAGGTTCGCCCCCCGGAAGGCCGGGTCTGACAGCTTCGCGACGTAGTCCTGGGCGATATTGACCGACTTCCCGGAACCGGCGGACCCTTTCAGAATCCTATACCGGCCGCGCCACTCATTGACAGGGCGGAAGACGGGGTTGAACTGGGCCGACGCTCGGAACTCAATTCCCGCCTTGCTGACCGTAGTCATAGTTGATCACCACCGTCACAGGCGCCGCGCTGTCCGGGTCGTCCTTGAACATTCCCAGGTGACGGCCGCACAGTTCCAGCGCTTTCAGCTTGTCGCATAGTCGGACTTCGCGTTCAATGGCCTGTTCGATGATCGGATCGCCGTTTTCGTCGAAGTCCTTGTGTGGGACATATTTGACCTTCATTCCGGCGATCGCGGCCAGGTCGTCCTTGCTGGCGCCAGGCTTCACTTCCGCCGTGTCAAGGTCGATCACGTCAGAAGGGTCGACGAAGGCGATCCGGCCCAGTTCTCGAAGGACGCGGTCGGCATTGATCCCCGTCCGCTTTGACCGTTCGGCCATAGCGGTTTCAATGCGCGCGCGGATTTCAGGTTTTTTCAGTAATTCACTTCCGATACTCCCGGCGGATTCCACAGAATAGCCGGCGCGGATCGCGGCCTGGGTCGCGTTCAGGTCGATCAGATATTCTTCACAGAAGACTTCATTCTTCTTCGTCAGTCGTGCCACGATTCTTCACCTTCCTTCCGTGTCGTGGTCGTATCAGGACAACAGAAAAGGAACGCCGGTGAAGACGTTCCTTTCTGTTGCCCCTATGAAAAAGGAGGGGGAACCGGGGCAAGGTTCCCGTATAGCACTTTATCATATATGGGAATTGAAGAAAAGTGCAAGTATATGCAAACTACTGCAAAGATGTGCAATCATGTGCAAAAAGATTTCCGCCAGGGGGTCTTCATTTGATTTCCCCATACAGGCGGATCAGTTTCCGGGTCAGCCGGTCGACAGCGGTCTTCCTCTGACGGCTGACGGTTGACACGTCGACGCCCAGGGCTTCGGCGGCCTGTTCATAGGTCCGGCGCGGGTAGTATAGCGTCAGAAGGACGATCTTCGACCTTGCGTCCATATCCAGGACGGCGTCATGTACGCGGTCGATCTGGCGCTGTCGTTCTTCCAGGGCGGCGACGGCTCTTTTCGTCCGGTCGGTCCGGCGCTCAATCGCGGCGGCGACCTTCACAAGTAGGCCGTCAGGGTCAGGGGACGACTGGACGCGCGGCGTGTCATAGCGGACCCCGCGCGGGTATGCTCTGGACCGGATTTCGGCCAGGTCTTCTTCCAGGGCGGCGCGCTCCGCTTCGATCTGGGCTTCGATCGTCCGGGATTCCTGGTCGTGATTCTTCAAGATGTCATAAACGCGGCCGGTGGTCTTCTCCACGCTGTCCCGCTTTGCCTGTCTGGCGTCCATGTCGTTTCACCCCCTTTCCTGGTGTCAGAAGGGAAGATCGCCGGGGTCTTCCTCTCCCAGTTCTTCAAATTGTCCGCTGGTCATGTAGTCGGCGGCCACGCTTCCGGCTTCCTGGTCTTCCGGGGCGCGTTTGGATTCCCCGAACTCGACTTCGTCGGCCACGACCTCGAAGTGGGTCCTTTTGTTCCCGTCGCGGTCCGTGTAGGGCGTCACCCTGATCCGGCCTTCGGATATGATCACGCGCTGGCCCTTATGGAAATACTTCGCCACGAACTCCGCCGTCTTCCGCCAGGCGGTGATCGGAATGAAGTCCGCTTCGTCCCGGTTGAACTTCCGGTCCACGGCCAGGCCGAAGGACGCCACGGGGACGCCGGCCTGGGTCTGTTTCAGTTCCGGGTCGCGCGTCAGGCGCCCGGACAGCTTCACACTGTTCAAATAGAATCACCTTCCTTCCATTTCTGGGCGAACTTCGTGATCCGGTACAGTTCGCCCCAGGGGTCCCGCTTCTGGGCCAGCTTCCAGAAGAACAGGGCCACCCCGATTTTCAGTGATTGCCATGTCGTGATCCTCCCGGAACCGGTCGCAAGTTTGCGGACAAATGATTTCCCATGATAGCGAAGGCAAGCAAACGCCACCACACACGGGATCGCCTGGTCTTCGGGCAAGTCCAGGATTTCGGCCCATTTCTTAGCGGCGTTTTCGCCGCCGGCGGGGGCCTTGCCGGTCTTTGTGTCCTTCAATGTGTCACCCCTTTCACGGTTTCTACTTTCATACTCCGGACAGGGGAACGGCTCTGAATGGTAGCACTTCACGCAACAGTCCGGACAGGTTTCCAGGCCGTGTCGCTGATAGGGACAGGCGACCGTCACCTTCACCTGGCGGCCGCACACGGAACAGGTCTTCACCACGGGGCGCCTTCCCGCGCCTGTATGAAGATGTGTGTCGCGGCCCTGGCGATCCGGCGGCGGAAGTCCTTGTCCCGCTCCATGACGCGGATTGTCGCGAAGGGAAGGGTGAAGGTCTTCCTGGTCCTTCGTTTCAGGCCGTAGATCGCCCCCAGGCGGTCCAGGGCGGTTCCCCTCGCCGGTCCGGGAATGTGTCGCGTCTGTTTGCCCCACAGGAAGGCCCCCACGGCCCCCAGGACGGCCGACACGGTCAGGACGGGCCAGTTTACCAGGCCGGCGATTCCGTGGCCCCCAGGGGCCGCCAGGAAGGCCACAGCGGCCACGGCGCCGGCGGCTCCCAGGAAGAACGCCGAAAAGGCGTCCATAATGTCGTTCTTCATGTGGCTTCCTCCATTTTCTTTCGCAGGTCTTCCTTGATGTAGTAGTCCAGGCCGGCTTCCTGACAGGCCATTTCGGCGGCGTGTCCGAAGGACCGCCAGTCGATGTCAGACGGCCAGTAGTTCAGCTTCCCGATTTTGGCCTTGTCGATGATGTCGGCGCGGTCCTTAATACAGGTCAGGACGGCCTGGACGTCAATGACGGGTTCAAAGGACACCCACGTTTTAATCCCGGCGGCTTTTGCCATTTCCAGGCATAGAAGCCGGGTTGACGGGCTGGCGGCGCCAGGCTCTTTCGTTCTCGCCATTGTGTCGTCGCAAGAATAGGTTACACCGTACCAGTCGCCGCCGTCCAAAAGATCGAAGTCGCGCCGGCCGTCGCCCTTCGTCAGTATTTGGACGTTGTTCCCGGCGGCCTTTATGGCCTTGATAATCTCCCGCGTCGGCGTGGTGTCCGCCCCGGCCGGGTACGGGTCACAGGTGAAGCAAAGGTGAATCAGCTTCCCGGAAATAGCGTCCTTTTCAAGCTGGCGCTTCACGGCGTCGACGATCCCGGCGCGCGGTTCAGTATGCGAATGGAACTGTTTACGCTCACGGTGTAGGACCTGGGGCGCGAAACAGTAGTAACAACGATGTGGACAGCCGGAATATATGTTGACCGCGAAGTCCCCATATTCGCCGGCGCGTCCCTTCGGTTCATAAATCGGTTTCATGCTTCCTCCTTCTTCATGCCTTCCAGTCCGGACACGTCATGTTCCCGTGATACGGGGGATATTCTGGAAGGATCAGTTTGTCGCGGGCTTCACAGCCGATCAGGGTCCCGCCCAGGCGGACCAGGTTTCCACAGGTTTCACAGGTCTTCGGCCGCTCCGCCATTTTCCGGCGGATCGCGTCAAGGAACTTTTCTTCCTTCATGGGCGGCGCCCCCGTCGGCCGTTCCTTATGATCCGAGCGGCCACAGCGCCGAAGGGTTTCCTGGGCGGGTGTTCCACCTTCGGCGTGAAGTCCGGACAGGTCGCGGCGGTCGTGTCCGGGTGTCGTTCGTGCTGATCCACGTCCAGGGACCCGTGAATCTCACAGTTACATGATTCATAGCCGCAAAACAGACAGGCCCGGAAGTAATCACAGTCCCGACAGGTGACGCCCTTATTCATGGTCGCCGCCCTCTTTCAGCGCCGCCAGGGCTTCGGCGGCGTCATTCGGGTCCAGGAAGACCGTCTGGCCGATGTCGTTTTCCGTGAACTGCATGGACGCCCAGGCCGTCGTCCCCAGACGCCCACGAAGGACGCTGAACGAAGTCAGGCCGTCCGCGCCGATCCCGACGAACATGACCGTCGCCGACATGACGCGCCGGCGGTGGATCACATAGACCGTCCCATTCGGCTTTACGGGAAGAAGGGCGCCGCCGGCGGCCCGGAAGTCGGCCAGAAGGTCCCGCGCCAGGTAGTCCATGACGCCCTTCCCGACCTCGTAGGTCTGCCGGTGTTCGTTGGCGTGGAAGACGATTCTGGCCTTGATCTGTTCGATCAGGGCGGTTTCCACTTTCACACGGTTGCTTTCAATATCGTTCATTTGCTTTCACTCCCTTCCACTTCGTCGCCCCAGGCGTCCCAGCCGGGGGCGGTACTTCTGGCGAATAGTTCGATCATAGTACCCCCCCCCCGCAAGCTGGACGATCCTGTCGCGGACCTCTGCCGGCTTTTCGCTGTGCCGACCGATCGGGGCGTCGATGATACTATGAACGGAACGGGAAGCGCGCTTCGGCTTTCCCTTGACCGCCAGAAGGCAGACTTCCGGGTTCGCGCGGGTCCAGTTTCCCAGGCCCCAGAACCACCCAGGGGACTTCCTGTTCCGCTTCACCCAGACGAAGGCGGCGGTCTTATAGGTAAATCCCCAGCGTTTGATCGTTTCCAGGGCGACTTCCAGATTCGGGAACGTGGCCCACAGGAACAGAAGACAGTCGTCGTCGGCTATGTCCTGGACCGGAAGATCGAAGATGTCTTCCGGCGTCATGGTGTGATAATGCCGTGTCACATTTCTTTTCTTCCCGCCGGCGGCGTAGGACCAGGGCGGGTCCGCATAGATCACAGAATACTTTTTGTTAGGGAAGGGGATCATTCTACCACCGCCTTCCCGGCGGCCCTGGCGGCCATGTTCGCCGCGCTCTTGATCTCACACCAGAAGGAAAAGGCCATTTCCCGGACCGCTTCGACCACCAGGATCACCAGGTATTCGTCGCCGTAGCCGTCTTCGCCGTAGGCCCGGCCGGCGCGCCCGTTGATCCAGTCCAGCTTCCGCCGCGCTCTCTGCTCGACCAGGTCGAAGAAGGCGGGACACAGGTCGGTCCCGACTTCTTCTTCGACCCTGGTCTTTAAGGCGTCGGACGTGATCATTCGTCTTCGTCCGGGTCCTTCTCGCCGGCGGCGATCCGGCGAAGGACTTCGGCGACCAGTTCCCTTGAAGTGAACTCACCCAGAAGGGCCTGATTCGACAGATCGACTTCGTCCTGTTCCAGCGACAGGCAGATGTCAGAATCCACGAACAAAGCCGGCCGGACGCCGAAGTCGCCATACCAGGCGTAGTTGTAGCTCAGACTGCCGTCGGTGTTGACACCCCGCGCGTAGTACGCGTTGCCGGCGTTCGGGGTAATCGTCCATTCCCAGTCGTCGATCTCCAACAGGCCGGCGTCGTAGTATTTCCGGACCAGGGCTTCGGGAAGCATAGCGACCTTACAGGTGACGGAACCGTAACGGTTCACGCCGTCGCTGGCGGTCAGGTCCCAGTCCGCGTCCAGAATCCGGTCGACCGGGATCACGCCGCCAGCGGCCACGGCCGCCAGGAAGTCGGTGTTCAGGTCGTCCTTCAAGGTGCTGAACCGGAAGTCGTTCGGATTCGGTTCCGGGTCCTGGCGCTTGTAGGTGAACGGCCGGACGGTGAAGGGCCGGTTTCCGATCGGCTCCGTGGCCGTCAGAAGGGTTTTTCCGTCCGCGAAGTGTTCCATGACCTTGACCTTCACGGGGCCGATGTCGAAAAAGGCGCCGGGCGCCAGGTCCTTAATTTTTGCCTTTACCATTGTGCTTTCCTCCTTCATATTCTTCGATCGTGACTTCGACGCGGGGGTTCTTCGGGTCCACGGCGAAGTCGTCTGTGAAATGCTCAATTTCGGCCCAGCCGTCATTCCGAAGGACGCCGCCTTCCACCAGGGCGTCCTGAATGAACTTCTTCGCAAACGCGACGTTGTCCTTGTCGCGCCGGCGGCTCGGCTCGATCCACAGGTAATGGATCACCACGGGGCGGGTGAAGCGGACCCCCCGAAGTTGGGTCTTCACCATGTAGCCGATCACGTTCTGGGCTTGCTTCTTCATGGACGCGGCCTTGTATTTGCCCTTATAGGACCGTTCCGCGTCGATGTATTCGTTCAGCCCTGGGAGAATCCCAGGGATCGTCAGTTTGTACTTCCTCATAGTCACGCCCCTTCCAGGCCCAGAAGGCGCCGCGCCTTGTCCTTCCGGCCGTTCGCGTTGCTTACTCTCCGGGATTCCCCTGTCAGTTTCAGCCGGATCGGACACATTTCCAGGACGCGGTCATAGATTCGGCTATGGGCCAGGGTAGGCGGGTTTTGAAGGTCCTTCATGGACAGGTTCGTCGTGACGATCAGGGGCTTTCCGGACCTGGCCCTGGTGTCGATCACGTTGTAGACCTGTTCGACGGAAAACGCCGTGTCCCGCTCGACCCCCAGGTCGTCGATCACCAGAAGGGAATACTGTTGAAGGCGGTCGATCCGCTTCTGGCGTTCGTCGTCGAAGGTCCCTTGAAGCGTGTTCAGGATTCGCGGGAAGTTGGTGACGCTGACGCTGACCAGGCGGCCCAGAAGGGCGTTCGCGATACAACAGGCCAGGAAGGACTTCCCGGTCCCGACGTCGCCATAGAACAGGATTCCGATGTTGTCCGCCTTCATGTCGTCCCAGTTCTGGACGTATTTCAGACAGACGTCACTGACTTCCGGGTTCCGGCGGTCGTCCTGGCCGAAGGTGTATTTCAAATAGGCCGGGTCCGTGATCCCGTCACGGCGAAGGCGTTCCATGCGGGTTTGAAAGTCCTGTTCCCGCCTGGCCTTTTCTTCGGCTTCCAGGCGTTCCCGCTCACAGCGGCAATTTCGCCGGACCCGCATGACGCCGGAAGGGCGAAGGTCGGTCGGGACGCTGACGTCCATTTCCTTTCGCTCCCCACAGGCCCCACAGCACAGGAAGCCTTCGCCGTCGGTGTAGTCGCCCCGGTTCTGGACCGGCGTCGCCATTTTCTGTAAAACTTCGCTGATCGGGTTCACGGGATCACCCCCTTCCCAGGAAGTCTTCGTCGCCGGCGTAGTTCTTCGGCCCGGAAGGTCTTCCGGGGGACGGGGGAACGTCAGGGCGGTCGTCTTCCTCCCAGCGGCGGCCGCGAAGGAACGTCGCCGGGTAGCAGATGAACTTTCCGTCGTCCTTCGTCCACTGTTCACAGGTCTTCCAGCGTTCCACGCCGGCGACGATCTGATCCACCAGGGCGTCGTCCGGGTTAAGCTGGCCCCAGGCTTTCAGGGCGTCCTGTTTCCCGACGCGGCGGGGATAGGCGGCCCAGAAGCGATCAAATCCTGACGGCTCACCCTTCGCCCCGGTTGGGCGCGTTCCCGATTCTCGTTTCTCGATTCCGTTTTCGCTTTCGTTTTCGTTTACGGGGACTTTTGATTTCAAGTGATTTCCATTCGCTTGTTTGCAAATGTTATCAAATGAAATGGGAAGCGGGTATTTGCTTTTCTTCGCGCGGGTCTGCTGGTGCTTGTCCCACGACAGAAGTTTCAGGTATTGCTTCCCGTCTTCCTCTGCCGTATAGGTCCCGACCATGCCCTGATCGACCAGTTCGCCCAGCCAGGACTGAATCTTCTTTTCGGTCGGCGGGTTCAGCGGGAAGCACATAGACGACAGAATCTTCGGGTTCCCGTAATACAGGCCGTAGTCGTCGGCCTTGACCACCAGGCGCCAGAAAAGGCGTTCGGCGTCCGGGCTGACGCCGGCCAGCGATTCGCTGGTGGTGATAGATTCCTTGATAATTCGGCTTGGCACACTTGCCACCCCCTTTTACAATGCCTTTTGACAGGCTCGACAGGCTTCGCGTCCGAACTTGCGAAGGGAATAGTCCTGTTCGGCCTTCGTGATCGGTCCGCCACAGATCGGACACTTCGCGCCGGCGTCGGCTCCCTGTTCAGGGGGCGGCGTCTGGGCGCTCTGCTGGCCCCTGGCGGCCGTCTGGGTCCTTCCCTGGGTCCTGGGCATGCCGGCGGCTCCCTGGCCTTGCTGGCCCGTCTGGGGCGGTCCCTGGACCCTCTTGTTCATGTCGAAGCGGACGGCGCCGGTCCGGTCGGTGATCACCAGTTCACAGATTTCCCGCCGGTCGTTATAGGCGACGTGCGCCACGTTGAACCGGGTGTTTGAATAGCATTTCAGGACTTCCTTCCGGCCGTTCTGCTGGCCTTCGGAAAAGAACTCATTGTCGGCCAGTTCGACATAGATGAAGGGGCCGGTGTAAAGTTCGCGGCCGATCCCGACGTTAAAGCCGGCGCGTTTGAAGGCGTCGGACGCCTGGCCCTTTTCCTTCTCTGTGTTGCTCTCGACGCCGACGTCCTGTTTCCGGACCCAGACGCCCTTCTGGGCGTCCCAGATGTCGATATTGCAGAACAGATTCCCGTTGATCACTTCATGGGTCCGCGCCCAGTTGCCGGGGCCGAAGACCTGATCCAGAATCCGCATATCGACCCGCGCGTCCTTGTAAAGCAACAGGACGGCGCCGACCTGGCCGGACCGCGCCCGGCTGACGCTCTGGACCCGACATTCGATGTCGGCGGCGGTCAGAAGGGGAATGTTGTCCCAGCCCAGGGGGGCGGCTGTCGCCGCGCCCTGATCATTTTGTTTCTGTGCCGCCATTCTGGGCCACCTTCCTTTCCTGATAATACGAACAGAACTCACAGGCGGAACAGTAGTCCGCGCATTTCTTGTCTTCGCCCAGGCGGGTTTCGATGAAGTCGCCGCCGTTGTCCGCCTTCCACTGTTCGGCGGCTTCCTTGCTGTCCAGGACGCGAAGGGCGGTCTTCCGGCCCTTCTTCATAACGGCGAACTTGTCGCCACTGTTGAAGCGTTCGTCCGGGGTGCAGACCGGAAGGTCGGCGTCGTCCAGCTTCTCGGCGGCCGCGATCTCGGCGAAGCGTTTGTGAAGCCATTCTTCACATTCGGCGAAGTCGGCGTCGGTGAAGGTGAACTTCACGGTATGGACCGGGAACTTCGGATAGTCGGGCTTGATCTTCGCGTCGCGCTTGCTGTGATCTTTCAGGAAGGCCACGATCTCGCCGCCCTGGGCGTCGAAGCCGATCTGGCGCAACATATAGCAATAGATCAAGGTCTGGCGGCGCCAGTCGGCGAAGTCGCCGAAGATGATTTTCCAGACGGAAGCGGTCTTGTAGTCGGTGACGATCTTCGTCGCGTCGTCATACAGGTCGAACTTGCCGGACAGGACATAGCCGTCGAAGGGGACCTTGATTCGTTCTTCCTTGATCTGGGTCCCCGTTTCCTGGTGGTGTTCCAGGACCCCGTGAACGGCGGTCCCGAACAGTAACCAGACCATGTCGGACACGTCGCGCGTGATCTCCGTCCCGTGGCGGCGTTCCAGGATCGTTTCGCGGGTCCCTTTCAGAAGGGACGTGACGCGGTATTCGTTAGGGGCGATCGGGTATTCGTCACTTTCGGCCAGGCTGACAAAAGGGGCCGGGAGGTTCAGGGCGTTCGTGATCTTCACTGTTCGGCGCCCCCCTTCTGGGCCAGAAGTGCGTCACGTTCGGCGGCCAGGCTGTCGGCCAGTTTTTCCAGTTCGGCGACCTTCGCTTCGGCGGCGTCCGCGCGCTCCCTCTGGGCCTTGTAGTCCTCCCAGGTGGACGTGGACTGGCGCTCACAGAAGTCCCGGTCCCGGCGAAGTTCTTCGTTCTCGACCAGAATGTTCAGGACAAACGCCTTCACGGCGTCGGTATCATAAAAGTTCAGTTTCGGCATTGAAAAACGCTCCTTTCTGTGTTACAATACGGTTAGGCTTTTTTGGAAGGGGCCGTTTCGGTTGTTGTGGTGACGACGAAACGGTCCTTTTCGACTTCTTCAACGGTGACTTTCTGCGCTCCCATAAGGATCAGCGCCTTGACGACTTGTCCAACCTGGACAGGCGTCAGCGTCTTCGCCTTGTACTTCATGCGGCTTCCTCCTTTCCTGGGTAGGTATGGGGTCGAAGGCCCCGGCCAGTTTGCAGAAGACGGCCCACAGGGCTTCAAACACGAAGGCACGGATCGTTCCGATTCCCAGGGCGACCTGGTCCTGTTCTATGGCCCCGACGGTCCCCAGCATGAGAAGGAAGAAGACGAAGGCGATTACACCGCACACGGTTTTGACTTTAGACATTCGGCTTCGCCCCCTTTCCATTCGCGAAGCGCGCTTCCAGGTCAAACACGCTTTTCCCAGGCCCCTTCATGGGGCGGTCCGTCCTTCTTTGAAGGGCTTTCAAGCGTTCCCAGTATTCGGGAAGGTAGTCGTGGATATTGCGAAGTTCCTTCAAGTTCTTGTTCGCACAGCACCAGCACGACATGCGGTCAAGAATGTCATACAGGCGGATTCCGTTTTCCTCCCATACGAAGCCGCGTTCGTAGCAATAGCGAAGGGCGTCGGATTCCGTGAAGCCGAACTTTGCAAGCGGGGCGACTTTCCGAAGGGCCAGGCGTTCAAGACGCTTCGGTTCGTCGGCGGCGATCCCGATGTACTGGATCACGTTCTTCCCAGCTTCCTTCGCGTGTTGGTCAAGCGTGTGCGTCTTGCAGGCGGTTCCCCAGCGCGCGCACCCTCCACACCACGAATAGCCGTAGTGAAGGCCGTTCTTCTTGCTGTTGACAGGTTTGTCCAGCATATCGAAGACGAAGGGGCGCGGGGGGCGAAGTTCTGTGTACCGGACGCCGTGTTCGGTCAGAAGGGGAAGAACTCTGTCCCTGGTGTCATAGATTGCCTTGAACTCCATTCCCGTGTCATAGAAGACGACTTCGTCAAGGGGAAGCCCCCTTTCCAGGATCAGAAGAAGCATAGCCAGGCTGTCCTTCCCGAAGCTGACTGACGCGATGTGTCTTACGTTCATGTGTTATCACCTTCTTTCGTTCGCCCACGGCGGCGAAGTCCTTCCTGGACCCGCTTCTGGGCCAGGGCCGGGTCGTATGCCGGCCGGAAGTTCTTGTCCAGGGTGACGCCGTCCTGGCCGCGCTTCAATTCGGCATAGATTGACGTCCGCGACACGCCGACCCTTTCAGCGATTTCGGCGGCGACCGATCCGGCCGCATACATGGACGCGATCGTCTTCCGGTCGTCAAAAGTGATCGCTTTGTACCGCTTTTCCACGGATTCACCTTCTTTCTGCGTCGGTTTAGATAAAAAAATTAGACTGTGCGTCGGTCTTTGACCTTTGCACAATCTAATAATAAATCTCGCGTTCCCTGCCGGAGCACAAAATTTATGGTTGACGGGCAGGGCAAAACATGGTACAATACAGCTTGTGACTTCCCCTCGGAAGCACATGCGCTTGTGTGGCTCAGCTGGCAGAGCAGCTCACTCGTAATGAGCAGGTCGCCGGTTCGAATCCGGCCACAAGCTCCAAAAGTGACCGTATTCTTCTGAATACGGTCACTTTTATAACTTTTCAAAGAATTTGTAATGAATAAAAAGCATCTTGACGTCCGGCGTATCCACCTCGGGATCACTCCCAAGGCTGACGCTAAGCAGAAGATTGAGGCCGCGCTGACGGATGAGATTGAGATGAAGCTCGATGAAGCGGATAAGGCCGCAGCAGCAGACAGCGTGCGCTACACGGAGGACGAGGTTTTCAGCCGCCGCGACTTACGAAAGCAAATATAAACCCATACAGGCCAAAACGCAGTCCCGTCTGAAACGGGGCTGCGTTTTGCTGTCTGCACACAATGCGGCCTACGCCGCGCTGCTGGGCGCGAAGACGCACATGGACGGATAAAATGCAGCTTGTTGCTGCCCCATGTCATCTCCGTCAGCTGGTCGCCCAGGTAAGAGTAGTTGTACGTTGTGCCGTTGACCGTCTTGGAAATGCGCTTGCCGTCGGCATTGTAGCCGTAGGTGATGCTGCTGCCGGTCTTGCTCATGGACGCCAGCTGGCGGCCGTGCTGCCAGGCATAGGTCCATGTGCCGTCGGACAGGGGATTGCCTATGGCGTCGTAGGTGATGGACTTCCCATTGAACGCCGTCAGCAGGTCCGGCCAATCAGCGTTGCCGCAGCCGCCCCCGGAGAGGATGAAGCCCCTCCGGGGACAAGTTTCAGGGATTAGCGGCTGAAAAGGTGTACTACAATCGCCGTTGTGATACTGCGGAGCTTGTCGAGAGGAATTCTGAAACCTTTAAGGGATGCTGTGCATATCGTTATTTTCCATTCCTGTATCTTGATCTCATCAGAGAATCAACCTGAAAACGGATAATCAGACAGAGCAGGCCTTTTACTGCAATCACGGAAAAAATGAGGATGTTGTTTTGCACGACATTCAGCATATAAACTGCAAGCAAGATTGCATATTGTGGAACAAGTGACACCAACTCCATCAAATAGATCCAATGATACACATCAAACGCCGATCTGTGGCTTTTTAGGAAGGATCTAATAAAGCCCAAGAAAACACGATCTTTTAAGGATCGTTGCCTGTATATATTCCTTGCGTTTTTCCGATTTCTTGCGCCAATTAAAAAATCATATAAAAATCTACGCAGGGAGCTAATGGCAATCGTATCTAAAAGAGCCAAAAGAACGATATACAAAACTACAACTTTGGTCATTGAACGTCACCCTTTTTACTTGAGACATGCTCTGACTATGTTTTTGATGGTTACAGCTGTTGTACCTACAGAGGATTTCCCCAAAGATTCAAGAAGTGGTTTAAAAACATAATCTCCTCCAAGTCTATGTGCTGTTTTTGCGTAATAGCTTCGTGCCTGCGGATTAAAAAAACCTCGTTTGAAAAGTTGCTTTCCCGCCGCCATAATGCCACCTGAATTTCCATAACTGGCACCATTGCCGCCCCAAGCACCGCATACTAAACCAACAGCACCATCAATTAACATATCTCCAACGTCAAAAGACTCCTGTTTTTTTGAAATGTACATTTTATTTGCTTGCTGAGCAGCATTAGATGTCATAGCTATGGCTGCACCACCAACAGCTTGTACAAAAACACCCGCGCCACTTGCCGCCAATGCACCTCCTCCTGCGCCAGCAAGAAAACCGATTGCCATGTCTATTGCGTCTCCTCCGCTTGCTGCCGCAGAGACGGCTCCAATAATTCCTCCGATGGCTGCCCCAACAACTAGGTGCCAAAACTCCCCGCCGTCATCTTTTCGGCTGATCGGGTTATTGTCGCAGTAAGCAAAGAGGTTCTTATCCCAGTTGGCCTTGTTGGGAGAAGCGGCCACCACCGCAGCCGTGTCCGCATTGATAAACCTTCCCCAGGCCGGGTTATAATACCGGCTGCTGAGGTAGTACAAGCCCGTCTCGGTGTCATAGACATACCCGCGATAGCGGAAAGGATTGTACTTTCCGATATCGTCCACATGGGAGCCGTAATGATACAGCATATTGCCCCATGCGTCGTAGATATAAGTCACAACCGTGTTCCCGTTGCCGTCCACGATCTGAACCACATCGCCCTGCGCATTCTTGACGTACAGATATGTGGTCCCGTTGTACGTCACGGACGCCGGGCCAATGGAGTCGTAGGTGAAGTGCATCCGGTTGCTGCCCCAGGACAGGTCCGTCAGGGCGTCGCCCAGATAGGCGTAATTATACGTCGTCCCGTTGACCGTCTTGGAAATGCGCTTGCCATCGGCATTGTAGCCATAGGCGATGCTGCTGCCGCTCTTGCTCATGGACGCCAGCTGGCGGCCGTGCTGCCAGGCATAGGTCCACGTGCCGTCGTTCAGGGGGTTGCCTATGGCGTCGTAGGTGATGGATTTCCCGTTATACGCCGTCAGCAGGTCCGGCCAATCAGCGTTGCCGTAGGTATAGGTGCTGCTTGCTGTCCGGACGTGGCCGTCTTTTAACGGCCACGTCCGTCAGC
>ENA-OYYK01000120-OYYK01000120.1-human-gut-metagenome-genome-assembly--contig:-NODE-120-length-55750-cov-8.344771_pt1 | contig 55750 bp, 65 predicted proteins | sample MGYA00243247_ERZ653443 | MGnify/ENA primary metagenome ERZ653443 (study PRJEB26926, sample SAMN06165010) | human gut metagenome | biome: ENVO:00009003; feature: ENVO:2100002; material: ENVO:00002003... | reverse complement strand
TTACTACGCGTCTCGTGGGCTCGGAGATGTGTATAAGAGACAGGAGCAATTCTGCGGCGGGGTTTTGTGCTTTTTGCGTGGATTGAGGCGTTTTGTTCCGCTGTAATCGTTAAACAGCCGAGTAATCGTTTAATTACTGGAGTATTCGTTAAACTACCGAGGTAATCGTTAAACAGCCGAGTTCTGATAATACTCCTTATGAGAAAATCGGCGATGAAGTACGGTCGCTGGCGGATGAGGTACCGTTTGACATTCCCGATTCGTGGGAGTGGGTGCGAATTTCTTCAATCGCTGCCCTTGTAACTAAGGGAACTACACCACGCGGAGGCAATGTCGCTTACTCTGACAACGGCGTTGGCTTTCTGCGTGCAGAAAATGTCGCTGGACTCGATCGACTGGATTTGTCAAAATTGAACCATATCGATGAGGCAACGCATACGGGTTTTCTTAAAAGGTCAATCCTTGCGGCGGACGATGTGCTGATAACAATAGCTGGCACTCTCGGTAGGACCGCTATTGTCAAAGAGGAAAATCTGCCGCTTAATGCAAATCAAGCAGTTGCAATTATTCGATTGGTCGACAGCCATAGTGTTGATTTGAGGTACCTTGTGTACGCACTGAACGCTCCTGCAATACAGGACAAGCTAACCGCTCAGAAGAAAATCACAGCCATTCCCAATTTGACCCTTGAAATTATATCTGATTGTCTGGTGCCTATCCCTCCGTTAATTGAGCAGAGGCGAATCGTAAAACAATTTGCGCTGTTCGTTCCGCAAATAGCGGAGTACGAGGGCAAGCAAACGGAACTCAATGCGCTCAACACAGGTTTTCCAGAAGCCCTCAAAAAGTCGATACTACAAGAGGCAGTCCAGGGTAAGCTGGTACCGCAAGACCCGTCTGACGAGCCTGCAGAGGCTCTGCTGGAGCGTATCTGGGCGGAGAAGCAGCGGCTTATCAAGGAGGGCAAAATCAAAAAGGACAAGCACGAATCCGTCATTTTCAGACGGGATAATTCTCATTATGAGAAGTTGGACGGCGTGGAGCGCTGTATCGACGACGAACTGCCCTTTGAGATACCGGATTCGTGGGAGTGGGTACGGCTCGGAACCGTTTTTCAGCATAACACAGGAAAAGCTTTAAACGCCTCAAATCGGGACGGTGAAAAGCTCACCTATATCACTACCTCCAACTTATACTGGGATCGTTTTGTTTTGGATAATCTCAAAACCATGCCCTTTACGGATTCAGAGGTCGATAAATGTACAGTACAACAGGGCGACCTCTTAGTGTGTGAGGGAGGAGATATCGGTCGTGCTGCTATCTGGGGAAGCAACAAACCCATGCGTATTCAGAATCATATTCACAGGCTACGAGCTTATGTGCCCGTCTGTACTCGGTTCTTTTACTATCTCTTTTACCTTTACAAAGGCGCAGGCTGGATTGGTGGAAAAGGTATCGCTATTCAGGGCTTATCCTCCAATGCAATCCACAATCTTCTGTTCCCGTTACCGCCACTCCACGAACAGGAACGCATTGTCAGCGCCATCGATACAGCACTCGATATAGTGCAGAAATTGTAAAACAACCAGGCATACGCCGAAGCAGTGCGCATGCCTGGTTTTCTTTTACCAGTCTATGACCTCATCAACGATGGCCCGTTGCTCGGTTGAGGTTTTTCGGAGATAAATGCGGGTAGTTTCAATGCTTTCATGCCCCATAAGGTCGGCGAGGAATGCAATGTCATTGCAACGCTCCAAGAAGCTCTTTGCGAAGCGATGGCGGAACGAATGTGGGTAAATGACCACCGGATCGATGCCATACCGGACTGCCAGCTTTTTTAGTTGCCCTGAGATGCCTCTGGTGGTGATTCTGTCGCCGTATTTGTTCAAAAAAATGAAGCCGCTTTCTTGGTGCTTATCGTTCAGCCAAGAAAGGGCTTCATTTTGCAGAGCCTTGGGTATGTATATTCGTCGGAGTTTACCCCCCTTCGAGCATAAATCCAAATGCCCCAGCTTGATGTGTTCCACCTTGATCTGTATGAGCTCGCTGACCCGTGCGCCGGTTGCTGCCAGAAAGCGAATTACAAAATACCAGAACCGCTCGTCATCCCGTTTGAGGCAGGTTTTGAAATACTCATAGTCGGCCTCGCTGATGACATTTTCCAGAAAGGCTTTCTGCTGCACTCGCACAAACGGCATTTTCAAGCTCTCTTTGCCGATGCTCTCCAAGTAGCAGTTGATTGCCCTCAGACGCAGATTGACGGTCTTTGGCTTGTAGTTCTCTATCAACCACACCTTATACGCCCGCAGGTTCTTTTTTGTGATACCGTCGTACTGCGAGCTGTATTGCCGAATGGCAAAAAGATACGAAGATATCGTGTTTTCCGAGAGGTTTGTGCCTCTCAAGTGTCTTTCGAATTCTTCTATCATAGTGAAAGACCTCCTTTCACTATGATATTATACCGTGTTCCTTTTACAGCCCTTTGACCAGCGGAAGTAATTTTTCAATCCGCTGGACGATGCGGTGCTGCTCGGCGAGCGGCGGTAACGGGATGTACACCTCATTAATGTTTGCAACCGCCAAGCCTGGCTGCGCTGTTGCAGTGGCATATTGATTGAGGTTCAGTGCAGTGAGAAACAGGCAGGCCCAGGCAACACTAATTTGCGAATAGGTTTCAACGCACACGGCGTGTTCTGTAGCATAAAACTCGCCGGTCGCTCTGTTGATATTTCCGCACAGAGCACCTTGTCTGCCGATGATCGGATAATCACCGGTGCGATTTGAACTGGCTACATATCCCCGAATGCCATTTCCCCCGTAGCACGGATAGGAGTTGGCAAATGGATTCTCGTGGATTTCTGCGGCTTGAATGTTTTTACCAGCTTGAAGAGTAAAGATTGTGCCAATCTTGCACCAGCACCAGTTTTCGGGTATTTCAAAGGGCAGTTCATCGTCGATACAGCGCTCCACATCGTCCAACTTCTCATAATGAGAACTTTACAAAGTAGAAGCCACAGCAAAAAGCTGTTCAATCGCCGATACAATTCGGTTCTGCTCTTTAATCGGAGGAATGGGAACAAGGAAATCGCCGACCTTTGATGTCGAAATGTGTACGATAATGTCACCTGTCGCCGTCCTGCGTTTAAGCTCGATGCAATACGGCGAAGCCATATAGTACACCAGATACAGCGGATTCATTCCATGATGCGTCCAAAAAGCCAAATCGCCACCTGCCGCAATTTGTCCTTCTCCGAGAAACGCCACTGTTTTAGCAATGTCCACTTTGTTCTCGCCCGTCAATGTGAACACTACATCGCCGGAGGAGAAATGCAAGCAATCCTTATCGAGCGTTTCGGGGACAAAGGAAACTGCTGAATCAAAGGAGGTTTCATAGGTGGTGTAAATCTCCCCGTATCGAATGCACGGGCGCCCTTGGGCAACAGTTTCTGTTCGCTTGATGCCACGCCCTCTGATCATTGTTCCTAAACTGGAAGCCCGACACCAGGCCCAGTTTTCGGGGATTTCAAACGGAATCTCCTCGTCAATACAGACCTCTTCTGGGCCACGCTTTTCATAATGAGAATTATCCCGTCTGAAAATGACAGATTCGTGCTTGTCCTTTTTGATTTTGCCTTCCTTGATGAGCCGCTGTTTCTCCGCCCGGATACGCTCCAGCAGAGCCTCTGCGGGCTCGTCAGACGGGTCTTGGGGTACCAGCTTGCCCTGAACTGCCTCTTGCAAAATCGACTTCTTGAGGGCTTCTGGAAAAGAGTTCTGCAAACGAGATAACTGACTATGCGTTTCTTCGTACTTGTCGATCAACGGCAAAGTTAATTCGATTGCCGTCACTATGCGCTTTTGCTCAGCCAGAGAGGGTAGCCCCCAGACAATTTCCTGCACAGCGTCCATATCCACCGTGGGCAGTGCAGTTCCCTTGTAATACTTTTGAAAGTCAACTGTTGAAAACAGATAATAGAAGAACTTCTCATCCATTTGAGAAAATGGCGTGTAGCTACCCGTATTAAGGTCAACCAAGGAATCTTGTCCTAATATCCGTTTCTTGTTTGTAAACACCGCACCACCGTTTTTGGGGTACACCACTGCACCCTTTGAAAATAGCTTCATCGAATTTGGCAATTTCAAAAACGAATTAGAATTGCACAAATAGACTTCATTTCCGGTAGCATTCATATCTGCGACCTTAAAATATGGGATCGTTCCAAATTTGCTTAATTGATCTGGTGCTGGTGTTTTTCCAGAGCCAAAGAAGCCGATGTCCGTTGGATGTACCCATACCCAACCATCGGGAATATCAAAAGGAACAGCCAGCGACCGTACTTCATCGCCGATTTTCTCATAAGGAGTATTATCGGCACCTTTGAATATAACCGAGGGGTTCTTTTCTCGCTTGATTTTCTTCTCTTTGATGAGCCGCTCTTTCTCCGCACGGATACGCTCCAACAGAACGCTGGCGGGCTCGTCATTCGGGTCCTGCGGTACGAGCTTGCCCTGAACAGCCATCTGGAGAATGGAGTTTTTCAGTTGCTGCGCAGTCATTCGTCGCCCTCCTCCGTAATGTCGATGCCAAGGATATCGGTAATCTGGGCAAGGATGCGGTCAATGTCGGCGTTCAAGCTGGCCCGCTTCTCCTGGTACTGCTGAATAAGTTCCTTCGGCGGCAGAATCTCCTCCTCTTCGTGAGGATAGCCGCAGAGGTCGATGTTATAGCTCCGAGCTTTCAGTTCCTCGACGGTGTACTTCTTCGCCTTGTCAAAGCCGTCGATAGTGATCTCCTCACGGTTGTTCCACCACTCAGCAGCCGGGGCAAAGTGCTCCAGTTTCATGGGCTTCGTCTTGGAGAAGTTCTTGTATCCATCCGGCATATCCAGGCGATAGAACCAGGTTTCCGTCGTGGGATGCGTCCGGTCGAAGAACAGAATGTTTGTCGTGATGGAAGTGTATGGCGCAAAAACGCTGTGTGGCATACGAATGACCGTATGGAGGTTGAACTCGGACAGCAGCTTTTCCTTGATTGCCATTTTGGCATTATCTGTACCAAACAGGAAGCCGTCCGGCAGAATGATGGCGCAGCGCCCATTCTGCTTCAGCCGATACATGATGACGGACATAAAGAGGTCGGCGGTTTCGCTGCTGCGGAGATCAGCCGGGAAATTCTGCTTCACGCCCTCTTTTTCGTTGCCGCCGTAAGGAGGATTCATCAAAATGACATCGAAGCGGTCGCTCTCCTTGTACTCACGCACATTCTTTTCCAGGCTGTTGCCGTGGATGATGCGAGGGTTGTCGATGTCGTGGAGCAGCATATTCGTGGCGCACAGAAGGAACGGCAGCGCCTTCTTTTCAATGCCGTAGATGGAGTTGCTGTAAACCGTTCTGTCTTCGACAGTCTGCACCTGGGCATCCAGCACCTTCAGCGCAGAGGTAAGGAAGCCACCGGTTCCGCAGGCAAAGTCCGCAATAGACTCGCCGAGCTTGGGCTTGATCATCTGTACCATGAAGTCCGTGACAGCACGGGGTGTGTAGAATTCACCGGAGTTACCGGCGCTCTGCAGGCTGCGGAGGATCGTTTCGTAAATCTCACCGAAGGCGTGGCGGTCCTCGTACTCCTCAAAATCAATCTCATCAATGACATTGATAACCTGGCGAAGCAGGATGCCGTCCTTCATGTAGTTATTGTTGTCCTCGAAGGCTGTGCGGACGATGATCTGGCTCATGGGTGTATTCTCATCGATTGCGATGGCCTTGAGGGTCGGAAATAACTTCCCGTTCACGAAGTCCAGAAGTGCATCGCCGGTGAGCGCTTTTCCGTCCTTGTGGTCGACGGCCCAATTACGCCAGCGCAGCTCCTCCGGAATGATGGAGGTGTAATTCTCATCGTAAAACTCCCAGATTTCCTCCTTGGCATCATACACCTTCAAAAAGAGAATCCAGACCATCTGCTCGATACGCTGGGCGTCACCGTTGATGCCCGCATCGTTACGCATGATGTCCTGCAGTCGTTTTACCAGGTTATTTAAACTCATATCTTATATTCTCCTTACGCAGCGTAGATTTCCTTCTGCAAATCACGGATGGCTTGAATGTATCCGCTTTTGCCGCCGAACAGCTTTGCGATCTTCATGGGGGTGCCGAATTTGCGGAATGGGTCATTGGACAGGATTTCGATGTTCTCGATGTCCTGAATGCCCTCGTTCATGTATTTGTCCAGCAGCGCACTCAGAACTTCCTGTGCCAAGCCGGAATACTTGTAGAGGTATCCACGCTTGCGGACATTGTTTGCCCGTTCCGCCTTCGTCAGCGGTGCCTTATCGTAGGCAATGTGGCAGATGAGGTCGAAATCGTCAATATCCTTATTCCCGGCGATCTGCCGCAGCGCTCCCAGAAGGACGCCACGCTCCTGCAGTTCGTCGATGATGGCTTGCTTCTTCTCCTCGGAATTCCAGGCACTAAGGAAAGAATCCAAGGTGGCATACTCGCCAAGGATGTTCTTCTTGGAATAGTCCGTCACGCTTTCCGTGATGAGCTTGCCGTCCTTGTCGTAGTATTGGACACGCTCGTTCAGGATCGTGACCTCGACACCACGCACCCGGAATTTGTGCTTCTTTTCAGGCGGATCGTCGGGGTCCCCACCGGAACCGGGGGTCGGAGCAGGTGGCTTCGGCGGATCGATGGTCGGCTCTTCGCCGGGATCATCGTCGTCATCAATGATAGAGATCGGGTCGCCATCGAATTCCGGGTCTGCAAAGAGTCGGCAAGCGTTGCGGAAATCCATGATGGTGAAATACTCCTTGCCGTAGTCGGGCTTGAGCCGTGTGCCACGACCTATGATCTGCTTGAACTCGGTCATGGAGTTTATGTTGTTATCCAGAACGATGAGCCGGCACGTTTTGCAGTCCACGCCAGTCGTCATCAGTTTGGAGGTCGTAACGATCACGGGATATTTGCTGTCCTCTGCGATGAAGTAGTCGAGCTGCGCCTTGCCCTCGGCGTTGTCGCCGGTAATACGCATGACATACTTGGCATTCTCCGCCACGAGGTCGCTGTTTTCGTTCACGAGCGCCTGCCGCATCCGCTCTGCATGGTCGATGTCCACGCAGAATACGATGGTCTTGGCAAAGCGGTCGTTTTCTTTCAAAAAGCGAGTGATACGCTTCGCCACGGCGGCGGTGCGCTCATCGATAATGAGGTTTTTGTCGTAATCCTTGGTGTTGTACTCCCGGTCCTCGATCTCGTACCCGTAGATGTCGTGCTGTCCAGCCGTGGGTCGCCAACCTTCCAGGTCTTTGTCCAGGCCGACGCGGAGAACTTTGTACGGAGCGAGGAAGCCGTCGTCGATACCTTGTTTCAGACTGTATGTATAGATGGGTTCACCGAAGTAAGAGATATTGGATACCTCTTTCGTTTCCTTCGGCGTAGCAGTCATACCGATCTGCGTGGCACTGTGGAAGTATTCGAGTATTCTGCGCCAACGGGAATCCTCCTTGGCGCTGCCACGGTGACACTCATCAATGACGATGAGGTCGAAGAAATCCGGCTGAAATGCACGGAACGGCTCTTCGTTCTCATCACCAGCCAACTGCTGATAGAGGGACAGGTACAGTTCATAGGAGCTGTCCAGCTTTTTGCCCTCGATTTTCGTCATGACCTTTGCAAAGGGCTTGAAGTCCTGTTGCATGGTCTGGTCCACGAGTATATTGCGGTCAGCAAGGAACAGGATCTTTTTCTTTCGGCCGGATTTCCAAAGGCGGTGGATGATCTGAAAAGCGGTATAGGTCTTGCCGGTGCCGGTCGCCATAACAAGAAGAATACGGTCCTGTCCACGGGCTACCGCATCAACGGTGCGGTTGATGGCGATGCGCTGATAGTAGCGAGGGGTCTTATCACCCGGCTGAAAATAGTACGGCTCGGTGATAAGCTGCTCCTGCTCCGGCGTGAAGTGCTCGTCCCCAATGTGTCGCTGCCAAAGATCCTGCGGCGAGGGAAACTGCTCAAGCGTCAGTTCACGCTCTTTGCCGGTTTTCATATCGTGTTCCAGGAAACCGTCGCCATTCGAGCTGTACACAAACGGAATGTCCAGCACCTCGGCGTATTCGATGGCCTGCTGCATCCCGGCGCCAACGCTGTGTCTGTTATCCTTTGCCTCGACGATAGCCAAAGGAATATTGGGCTTGTAGTAAAGCAAATAGTCGGTGCGCTTTCTCTTTCCTCTGGCCGTGACATTACCACGGACGATAACACGACCATCCGTGAAGTTGTACTCCATGCGGATCTGTTTCTGCTTGTCCCAGCCAGCGCCCTCAATGGCCGGGGTAATGAACTGAAGTTTGATGTCCTCCTCAGTCATTTCATGTTTTTTCATAAGGTCGCCCATGCCAATGCCTCCTTCTGTTGCTTCCGATAACTCAAAATTATCGGAAGTTAATGGGGGTAAAAGAGCGCAGCGCGGCTGCGGACTTTTACAAAATAAACTCGATCTATTTATAGATGCCTTTATTCATCTTTTGTGACTTCCATGATGTCACCGATATCGACGCCCAATGCACAGCAAACTCTTACAAGCACATCGAGCCGTACATACTCATCTTTTGCGAGCTTTGTAACTGCTGCAGGACTGAGGTCAGCCGCCTCTTGCAGGTCTTTTTTCTTCATGCCCCGATCGATAAGCAGCTTAAATAATTTCTTGTAAGAAACGCCCATTTGACCGTCCTCGCTTTCTGCACATACTTATTCAAGATTATTATATCACCAATCCCGCTAAAAAACAAGATAATTCTCAAATTCATGAAGAAAAATTTCATGTTTCGGAGAGTATATTCCAGCACGGAACGCTCTTCCGCTTGGCATAATCAATCGTGTTCTTGGTGCCGCTGGGCTGTCCGTTGAACACAGCAATTACCAGAGCCGAATGGTCGACCATCCATTCATTGCGGATCTGGAAGCAGGCTCTGCTGTACCCCGGACAGATAAAACGAACAAGGTCGGCGGCGGCAAGAATGACATTGTACCGTCGTTGCCATTCGGCACTCCATCCACGCTCAAAGCCTTCGTATGGGCTGGCACAAATCAGTTTTACATTCGCACCCTCTTTCCGCAGACGCAGCACGATCTCAGCCGCCCAGATATCCACCCCACGAGCCATGCCGGAAATAAATACATTCTTGCCATCGGCAATTGCCTCTTTGATCGCAGTTTCCAGAGCCTTCACGATCACGCTTTCAGACTGTTTCAGTTTCTCTGGGCGGTGGCCAGTAAAACACACTCTGTGCATCCGTTTCTGTTCCTCGGTCAGCATTGTCATCCCTCCGTACTGAATTCCCGTTTTTATACAGTTTAACATAACGGTATGCTCAGTACAAGTAGCCAGTACAATACCTTTTAGTTTGCGGGTAAAATAATTACAGGAAGGGTGGTGATGCTATGGACACGCACGAGAGGCTCCGGCAGCTCTTAAACGAGCGCGGGTGGACTGAGTATAGGCTGGCAAAGAACTGCGGCTTATCCGAGTCCACGATTGCGAATATTTATAGGAGGAATACAGTCCCCTCACTCGCAACGCTGGAAGCGATCTGTAAGGGATTCGGCATCACGATGGCGCAGTTCTTTGCCGAGGGTGAGATGGTCGAAATCAACCCAGAACTCAAAGAGCTGTTTGAAAACTGGGTCAACCTCACACCGGAACAAAAGAAAGCGGCGAACCAGATGCTGAAAGCCATGAATAAGGACAAGTAAATCACCGATGTTGAAATAAGGAGCTGAAAGGCTTCTTATTTTTTTGCTCCCAATACCGTTAACCTGAGCACTATATACCATTTAAGTTAACGGTTTTTATATTTCCACGATATAATAGAATTCGCCGGCTCCGAGCTGCGGTGTGGGCTTATCTGCCTACATAATCTGCAGCAGGAGGAGGTGAACCTATGAAGATAACGAAAAAACAACCACTTCGACCTCGCGGTCGCAGCGAGGAAAAAAGGCAGTCCACCAAGAATGCCATCCGTGATGCATACATCAACGGTCCGCAAAAGGAGGTACAGATCATTCCTGCAAAAAGGGATATGGAAGCGGAAACCGAAAAGAAAAAACTTCGTGTGTGTGCGTACTGCCGTGTCAGCACGGATGAGGACACTCAGGCAAGCAGTTACGAGCTTCAAGTTCAAAACTATACCCGTATGATCCAGGAGAATCCGGAATGGGAGTTTGCCGGTATTTTCGCCGATGAGGGCATTTCCGGCACTTCCGTTCTGCACCGTGAGCACTTTCTCGAAATGATCGAGAAATGCAAAGCGGGAGAGATCGACCTTATCATCACGAAGCAAGTCAGCCGTTTTGCCAGAAATGTGCTTGACAGTCTGAACTACATTTTCATGCTGCGAAAGCTCGACCCGCCTGTGGGCGTGTACTTCGAGACCGAGAAGCTCAACACGCTGGATAAGAGCAGCGATATGGTCATTACCGTATTGAGCCTTGTGGCGCAAAGTGAGTCCGAGCAAAAATCCAACAGTCTGAAATGGTCATTCAAGCGCCGAAGGGCGCAGGGGCTTGGGATCTATCCAAGTTGGGCTCTGCTCGGCTATCGGCTGGATGATGAAAAGAGCTGGGAAATCGTAGAGGATGAAGCGGATATTGTCAGAACCATATACAGTCTCTACCTGGACGGCTATTCATCCACGCAAATTGCGGAATTGCTGACAAAAAGCGGCATTCCCACTGTAAAAGGTCTATCGGTTTGGAGTTCCGGCAGTGTCCTGGGCATCCTCAAAAACGAAAAATACTGTGGGGACGCCTTGTGTCAAAAAACAGTTACGATAGACTTTTTCACGCATAAGAGTGTAAAGAACAACGGCATAGAACCGCAGTATTTCGTTGAGGGGCATCATATCCCCATCATCGAGAAAAACGACTGGCTGTTGGCACAGCAGATCCGTAAAGAACGACGGTATCGGAAACGGCGCAGCACCCACCGGAAGCCACGCATCGTGGTCAAGGGAGTACTGTCCGGCTTCATGATCGTTGACCCATCGTGGGACGAGGAGTATGTGGACAATCTACTTATCTCTGCGACCCAAAAACCAGAACCCGCCCCGGCAGTTGCCGAGGAGGACGAAAACTTTATTGTAATTGAGAAGGAGTAACTACCATGTTTGAAAAATTTTCTGTCATCGACCTTATTAAAACCCGTTCCGCCTCTGTCTGCACTTTCGCAGGCAATATCGTGAAGTTCAATGTGCAGACCGCACAGGAGCTCCACTTCCCGGAGTACATCCAGTTTCTGATCGAGCCGAAGTCGAAGCAGTTCGCTATCCGGGCCTGCAAGGAGGATGCCCCGAATGCCGTGCGCTTCTCCAAGCCGGAGGGCGCGCAGAAAGCGCAGATCAAAATCAGCAACGCCACGGTCGTGGATATGGTCAGAAAACTGATGGACTGGAATGCCGAGGATAATTGGAACGTCCCCGGTATTTACTTTGCCGACGAACAGGGCATCATGTATGCACTGGAATCGGCATACGCACCCAGATCGAAAGGTGGCTGGGCAGCCCGCCGTGAGCGTGAAGCTGCCGCCGCTATCGCAGAGGACATCATAGACAACGAGGAGGTCGATAACTAAGTGAAAGATGCCGGACTGCCCACGCTTTTGGTGTCAGTCCGGCATCGTTTTTGCTTATTCATCCGCACTTTCGCCGCTATGCTCGTTTTCGGAGAGGCTTGGGTCTGCGAGTTTCCGAAACATTTCTTCCATGTTGATGGGATGTAAAGAGGCTGTGACCTCATCCCAATCGATAAGCTCATAGTTGTAAAAATCGAATTTTTCCTTATTTTCTTTATAGTACCCCTTGGCGCACAAACACAGCACCATGCACAGCCTCCGCACATTTACTCGGTAACTGCGGACTTCCGTGCCGTCAGAGCTTGTCATTACACTGCTTTCTTCTCCGCCGTAAATGCGAAACGGTTGCTCTGACTGAATTACCAACGAAAAGCGGTCGATTGGGATGGGATGCTTTCCGTTCTTTTGCAGGTTCGGATTTCCTTCATGGAGCAATGAGCAGCGGAGGCTATATACCACCTCACCGCTTAAGTACGGCATTTCCGGTTCGTCCTCAGTACACTTTGGAGGTTTCTCCGTCACCCCCACAATTTTATCGTACCACTGTATATAGCGCTCTCTGGTACTACGCAAAGATGGATATTCCGCCTTTCCGCAGATGTCCGGCAGTGTGAGCGCCAGGTTCAGCGCTGCAAAATAGAGGTCGTGGTTCAGCGCTTTTTCTATCTCATCTATGATTCGCAGTATCATCGCCTACTGCCTCCGCTCTACAAACCATCGTCCGATGTTGTTTCCTGTAAGGTCTGCGCTGCGCTCGAAAAACAGATAGCTCTGGTGACCGCCGATCCATATCGTATAGCGGTCGCCCTGGCCTCCGGCTTTCAGCGCAGGAGCTTGACGGATATCGGACACACGGTCTATCTCATATTTCTCGCCGTCCTCCCAAGTGATGATCCTGGGGAACATCGTGCCGTCAGCAGCAAAATCTGCTTTGACGGCTACATATACTTTCAGCGGCTTATTCACCGTAGCAGTCTGCATCGTCCGGCACCTCCATATTGGCAAGGAAATTACTCCGCGCCGAGATCGGCGGCTCTATCAGCTTATAGCCCTTCCACTTCAGCACACGGAATTTAAAATCAAGCAGTTCCGCTGGGACACGGAGCATTGCGGCGGCAGAGAAAAAAGTGGTGTCACGGTTGAGTGTTTCAAGGACATCCTGGTCTCTGAGTAAATACTCGGCAGCAAACAGATTGGCGTCCTTCTCCAACAGCGAGCTCTCATCGAATAGGCCAATATCGTGAAATGCGTGAATACCCGAATGGCGGTGCAGCACCGCATGACCCAGCTCATGGGCTACAATGATTTTCTGAACCGCTTCCGGCAGGTCACAGTTGACCGTGATCGTTCGTATCCGCTTGCTCTCTAAGTAAAACCCTTTTATGGCATCCGGGGTGTTTCCGAGAGCCTGACTGAGCAGAAGGATATTCATATCCTCGCAAAGCCGGAACGGATTGCTTTCGTGGTATTTCTTTTGTAGGGCTTCGACTGCGCCGCACACTTCTGCGTATGACACAGGCTCACCTCCTCCTTATGTAAAATGGGTATACTGACCCCATGCTGTAATTATACAATGGTAACTGTCCCATAAAACGGACATTACTTGTTCTTGCGACCAAATTTCACCTTTGCTTCATCCTTGCAGGCGACATACGCCCGCATGACCGCCTCAAAGAACTGGTCTTTCTGTTCCTGGGACAGTTCACCACCTGCGAACAACGCAGCATTGTCTCGGAGGAGCTGGTCGACATCACGGGCTCCGGAAGATCCATACCGTTCGCGGGCTTCTTCAAGATAGCCGTCCTTCTCAATGTCAGCCATTGGGTCGAGGCAGGAATCGTCGGAAAGATACTTTGAGGATATATTCAGCGCTTTTGCGAGCTTCAACATCGTGGAAGCCCTGGCAATTGCGCCACCGGACTCATAGGAAGCAATTGTCCGCTTGGAAACGCCAGTGCTATCAGCAAGTTGCTGTTGGGTCAGACCCGCTTGCTCTCTGGCCACCTTGATCTTGTCCGAGAAAGTCATAGGATACCTTCTTTCGATAAATTTCATCTCGTAACTTCATCAACTTCATCTGAGCTATTGACAAAACTTCATCGACAGGCTATTATGTAGGTGAAGTTTGATGAAGTTACGCATATAATATACTTCACTTTCTTCACCTTGTCAATAGGTTTTGATGAAGTTTTGTTGAAGGAGATGGAATTATGCAGAATCATGCCATTCTCCACAGTGATCTGAATTGCTTTTACGCTTCCGTTGAGACAATGCTCGACCCAAGTCTTAGAGGAAAGGCGGTGGCAGTCTGCGGCTGCACGGAGGACAGACACGGCATTGTGCTTGCCAAGTCTGAACTGGCGAAGAAAGCTGGTGTAAAAACTGGGATGGTCAACTGGGAGGCGAAACAGTGCTGTCGTGACCTCATCATCGTGCCGCCGCAATACGACCAATACCTCAAATACTCAAAGCTGACCCAGGCTATTTACCAGAGGTACACCGATATGGTGGAACCTTTTGGCATGGACGAATGCTGGCTCGATGTGACCGGCAGCCGGTGTGTCTGCGGCGATGCCAGAACGATTGCGGAAAATATTCGGTGCTCTGTAAAGGAGGAGCTCGGTCTGACCGTCAGCATCGGCGTATCCTTTAATAAGGTGTTCGCCAAATTGGGGTCCGATCTAAAAAAGCCGGATGCCATCACAGAGATCTCACCGGAGTCATACAAAGAGAAGGTCTGGCCGCTCCCATGCAGTGATATGATCTATTGCGGTCCCGCCACCACCAAGAAGCTGGCGCAGTACGGCATCCATACGATCGGAGAAGTTGCTGGGTGCGACCCACTGTTTCTGAAAGGGCTTCTGGGGGTGAACGGTCTTGCGCTGTGGACTTATGCCAATGGCAGAGACCATTCCAGGGTCATGCACAAGGATTTTGTTTCCCCGGTCAAATCGGTCGGTCACGGCATTACCTGTGTTTCCGACCTGGAAAACGAAGAAGAGGTATGGAAAGTCATATTCGCTCTTTCGCAGGATATCGGTCACCGACTTCGGCTGCATAACCTCGCCACCCGTACCGTCCAAGTCCATGTCCGAGGCAATGATCTGTTCGGCTCACAGTATCAATGCAAGCTGCCGCTCAAGACTCAGCTTCCCTCGGAGATCGCCGCTGCCGCATTTCGGAGTTTTAAAGAGCGGTATCCCTGGAACACGAAGGTCAGAGCGGTCACCGTCCGTGCCATTGAACTCTCGCCCAAAGACAGTGCGGAGCAACTCACGCTGTTTGATAATGTCCAGCACCGCATGGCAATGGAGAAAGTCCAGGACGCTGTGGAGGAGATCCGTGGTCGCTTTGGCAAGAGCGCCATCACCTACGCCTGCCTCATGGGCGATTTAAAAATGCCCATGGATGGAAGAGATAAAGTCAAAATGCCGGGGTTAATGTACCAATAAGAGATATTTTCCAAATATTTTTCTGCTTTACCTCTTGACAAGTCATTATGTCTTGCGTATAATAGTGTTAGCAAGGTTGCTAACAAGCATACAAGCATCCGTGCTAATTCGATTCACCGTTGTGATGAGAAGTTGCCCACAAGTATGATAACAGTGCCGCAAACAGGCTGAACGAATCAAGATAGGGCTTATAATGTAAAGTAGAAAAGGTGAACGACATGAACACACAGTACCAGAATTTTGGAGAGTTCCTTCAAAGGAAACGCACAGAGAAACAAATCACGCTCCGCAAAATGGCGGAAATGATAGGGATCACTGCGCCCTATTTGACCGACATCGAGAAGGATCGCCGCAATCCTCCCGAAATGGAGAAGTTGGAGCTGATTTCCCAAATTCTCATGCTGAACGACGAGGATAAGACTACGATGTACGATCTGGCCGGCAAGAAGAGAAACTCTGTTGCCCCAGACCTGCCTGACTATATCATGGAACACGACTATGTGTCCGCTGCGCTTCGCACGGCACGTGACCTTGATGCAAGCGAGGCTGACTGGTTGAAGTTCGTCGAGGAGCTCCGGCAGCGAAAGGGGTAATTTATAAAGATGTACACTCCCTCTCTTCGAGTGAAGAACAACGGCGTACCGATTTTGAGCAAAGCCGAGATCGATGCCATCGGAGAGCGTTTCGTACAGGATTTTCAGCCGGAAGTCCTGACGAACCCCTCTCCCGTGGACATTGAGGGCTTTATTGAATTCTATCTCGGAATGACGCCGGATTATCAATATCTGTCCCATAATGGCGTGTACCTTGGGATGACTGTTTTTAACGACACCAATAAGGTGCCGGTTTTTGACCCTGCCACAAATCGGGCGGAGTATATCAGTGCCAAGGCCCGTACCGTCATCATCGACAACCGCCTTCTGGATGAGGGCCAACGACATCGTTACCGCTTTACGCTCGGACATGAGGGTGGGCATGACATCTTCCATTCCGGCTATTTCTCGTATAACCCCGACCAGGTATCCATTTTTGACGATGAGCTCATCGCCCCCATGATACAGTGCCGGGTCGACAATGGCATGACAAATAAATCGGACACTCGCAAATGGGACGACCATGACTGGATGGAATGGCAGGCCAACCATCTGTCCGCTGCCGTTTTGATGCCGAAGACACCCATCATACAAATGGCAAAGTACCACGGGGACAAGCTGAAATATCCTCCCTCTATGGGGATGTTTATCGCCCAAGTCTCCGCAGTCTTTGATGTTTCCGTTACAGCGGCGACCAATCGCCTAAAGGATCTTGGTATCATCCGAAGAAGTGATACGACCGATTATTCCTACGCTTCTGCCATCATGGATTTTGCAGGCGTGGTCGGTTCTTGAGCGTCCATATCGAAAACTACAGCGGGTTTTACCGCCCGCTGTGTTTTTTTACAGCAAGCGTTAGCAAGTTTGCTAACAAGGTAACATTAAGGAGGTGGTGCCTATGACTACTGCAAGAAAGGAGGACCCCGATGGTAGCGTACCGAGATTGTAAAGGACATCTCGTCTGCATGGCGGATGCCCAGACAGGGATCGTTGAGATCCAGCACAAAGACCGTGCGGTAAGAATGACCGTGCCTGTGGGCGACAGCTTCACAGTAACACTGCGAGATACCGAAACGGTTATGACGCGAATCAGCACAAGGGCTTTTCATGTAAAAAGCCATCCCCGTGCTGCGTAAGCACAAAAGAGAATAACAAGTCCGCAGAGCTGCAAGACGGCCAGGATTTAGCCTCCCCTTTATGGGGCGCGCTATGTCCCGGCCGTCTTTTGTTTTTCCCATAAACCCGAAAAACCTTATATACCCCTTGGGGCAAGTAGCCCCACCAAATTTAATCTCAAAGCCTTGAGATGCGCATTAGAGGCGGCGGGATACATAGAGAACCGAAAACCCCACCAAGTTTTTTTGAACTCGATGTACCCACCGTGCTTTGCCATGCCTTCTTGTAGGTTCTGTCTGCCGGTGTTGTCCATCGTGACCACCGGCTCTTTTTGTGTCCCGACCGCTCAGTGCCGTCTCAAGCGGAAAGGACACATTATGAAAATCAAATACGCATTCTTGGACGGAACAGTGACGGAGGTCGAGGTTTCTGACGAAATCGGTGCCGTCATCATCGACAGCCGTAAGGCGGAGCACGCGCAGGACGAGCGTCATCGCTACCATTGCTACTCCTACGACGCCATCGACTACGAGGGCGAGGAGTACGGTGCTTGCGACGAATATGCCGTAGAGGATGATTCGGCAGAACAGACCGCTCGTATCCGAGAAGCCTTCTCGCATTTGACTGCCACCCAGCAGCGCCGGCTTCGAATGTACGCAAACGGCAAGACCCTGCGGAAAATCGCTGCCATCGAAGAGGCCAGCTTTCAGTCTGTTTCCGAGTCCATCGAGGCAGGCAGAAAAAAGTTTTTGAAAATTTTCCGCCAGACACCCTGACAAATCCACGATTTTTCTGGGTACACCGGAAGGCAACAAAATACAAGCCCTCCGGAAAGGACGGTAACCCCGTATGAGACACAACTTGAATATCCGCGTTTCAGAAAAGCCCAGAAACGGCGGCGTAGTTGCTTGCAGAACGGTCAGCATCCGCGAGAAACTCTTCACCCTGCTTCTGGGTCCCAAGCAGAAGGTCATGGTCGTGGTTCCCGGCAACTCGGTCGAGTCCATTGCCATCACCGAAGTTCCGATGGGAGGTGGTGTACATGAATAAGGTCAAGCTCCTGCTCGATGTGGTCGAGGATCTTCGCTCCCTGGCGGACAGCGTTCAGGCTGTGGCAGATGCCATGCTGCAGAATGAGCCGACTGTCGATGCAGAGGCGAAGACGCCTGCACCCGCTCCCAAGAAGGAGCTAACGCTGGAGGAAGTCCGAGCAGTCCTCGGTGAAAAGAGCCGAGCCGGATTCACGGCCGAGATCCAAGCGCTCCTCAAAAAGTACGGCGCTCCGAAGCTCTCCGGCATCGACCCCAAGCACTATGAGGCGCTGCTCAAAGATGTGGAGGTGCTGAAGGATGCCACCTAATCGTCACGCAGTCCTCTCGGCATCTTCCTCTCACCGCTGGCTTCACTGCAATCCCTCCGCTCGATTGGAATTAGAGTTTGAGGACAGAGAAACGGAAGCCGCAGCCGAAGGCACCGCCGCTCATGCGCTGGCGGAACACAAGCTCCGCAAGGCGCTGAAGATGCGCTCCACCCGCCCGGTCAGCAAGTACGACTCCGACGAAATGGAGATGTACACGGACGGCTACCTGGAATTCGTTCTGGAAGCCATCGAGGAAGCCCGGCAGGACTGCCCGGACCCCAAGGTGCTCATTGAGCAGCGGCTGGACTTCTCCTGCTATGTGCCGGACGGCTTCGGTACCGGCGACTGCCTCATCGTGGCAGACAAGCTCCTCCACATTATCGATCTAAAGTACGGCCAGGGCGTGTTGGTGAATGCCGAGGAAAATCCGCAGATGATGCTGTATGCGCTCGGTGCGCTCCGTATCTTCGATTGTCTCTACGACATCGAGACGGTTTCCATGACCATCTACCAGCCCCGCCGGGAGAATGTCAGCACATGGGTCATTTCCGTTGCCGAGCTTCGGGATTGGGCGGAAAAGACGCTGAAGCCCAAGGCAGAGCTTGCCTTCAAAGGCGAAGGCGAATACTGCCCCGGAAGCTGGTGCCAGTTCTGCAAGGCGGCGGTCAAGTGCCGAGCCAGAGCTGATGTCAAGCTCCAACTTGCCAAATACGAGTTTGCCCAGCCGCCTCTGCTTTCCGATGCGGAGATCGGCGACATTCTCGGCAAGCTGGATGACCTCACTAAATGGGCAAATGAGCTCATGGCCTACGCCCAGGACGCAGCGGTCAACCACGGAAAACAGTGGCCCGGCTACAAGCTGGTGGAGAGCCGCACCAATCGCAAGTACAGCGACGAGGATGCCGTTGTCGCTGCTGCCCGTGCGGCCGGGTACACCGACATCTTCAAGAAGTCCCTCATTCCCATCACCGAGATGGAGAAGCTCATGGGCAAAAAGACTTTTGCCGAGGTGCTTGGCAGTCTGGTCGTCAAGCCCAAAGGAAAGCCGACGCTCGTTCCCGCATCCGACCGGCGTCCGGCTATTACGACTACGGGTGCAAAACAAGACTTTACCGACTATAAAGGAGAACTGTAATTATGGCTAACAAGATGAATTCGACCAAAGTTGTGACCGGCGTTGTCCGCCTGTCCTACGCAAACGTGTGGGAGCCTGCCTCCATCAACGGCAGCAACCCCAAGTATTCCGTGTCCCTCATTATTCCGAAATCTGATAAGCAGACCCTCGACGCCATCAACGCCGCCGTGGACGCTGCCACCAAGGAGGGCGTCGCCAAGTTCGGCGGGAAGATCCCCAACAAGGCGGCTCTGAAGCTCCCGCTCCGTGACGGCGATACCGAGCGTGATGACGAAGCATACAAAAACAGCTTCTTCGTAAACGCCAACAGCACCACCGCTCCTCAGATCGTGGACCGCAGCGTTCAGCCGATCCTCGATCGCTCCGAGGTGTATTCCGGCTGCTATGCCAGAGTGTCCGTCAACTTCTACGCCTTCAACTCCAACGGTAACCGCGGCATCGCCTGTGGTCTTGGCAACATCCAGAAGGTTCGTGACGGTGAGCCTCTCGGCGGCAAGTCCTCTGCGGCTGACGATTTCGCCACCGACCTGGACGACGACTTCCTGTCCTGAGAAAGGAGTGCAACACAATGGAACTGATTCAGAACATCCTGGTAACCGCCCTCCTTGGCATCTGGGCCTGCCTCAGCATCGGCTTCTTCGTTTGGTTGGTGCAGGGCATCAGCAATGACCACAAGCGTGAAAAGCGTGAGAAGGAACAGGCTTCCCGTGACCTGGAATATCACGAGAAGCGCATGAAGGAATTGAAGTAACCCCAGACGGCTCTGTGGGTGGCAAAAATTGACCTCTGCCACCCATATTCCGTAGGAAGGAATGCGTATGAAAACACTTAGCATCGATATCGAGACCTTCTCCTCCGAGAACCTCACCAAGTGCGGCGTGTACCGCTATGCCGAAGCCCCAGACTTTGAGGTGCTGCTCTTCGGCTACTCCGCAGACGGTGCACCGGTGCAGGTCGTGGATCTGACTGCCGGAGAAACGCTTCCTGCCGCTGTCTGCTCTGCGCTGACCGACCCTACCGTGACCAAATGGGCATTCAACGCACAGTTCGAGCGTGTGTGTCTGTCCCGCTATCTTGGATACCCAGCCGGACAATATCTCGACCCGTCCTCCTGGCACTGCACGATGGTTTGGGCGGCGACCCTTGGACTGCCGCTTTCACTGGAAGGCGTCGGTGCCGTGCTGGGTCTGGAAAAGCAGAAACTCAAAGAAGGCAAAGACCTCATCCGTTATTTCTGCACTCCGGCAAAAGCAAGAGACGGTTCGCTTATTCGACATTATCCGACAGATGCGCCGGAGAAATGGTCGCTTTTCAAAGCCTACAACCTCCGGGATGTGGAAACGGAAATGTCCATTCAGCAGAAGCTCTCCAAGTTCCCGGTCACGGAATCCGAGTGGCGCAACTACACCCTTGACCAGCAGATCAACGACCGGGGCATCATGCTCGACCGCACCCTCGTCACCCAGGCGATTTGCTGCGATGAACGCTTCAAGCGGACGCACATGGAGCAGGCCCGCTCCGTTACCGGCTTGGATAATCCGAACAGTCCGGTGCAGCTCAAGGCGTGGCTTGCCGAAAAAGGCGTGGAGGCGGATTCACTCTCCAAAGCCGCCGTGGCAGAAATGCTTGAAAAAGCGGATGGAGAAATCGAACTTGCCCTCTCCCTGCGGCAGGAGCTTGCCAAGAGCAGCGTCAAGAAATACACCGCCATGCAGACGGTGGTCGGCTCGGATGACCGTGCCAGAGGACTGATCCAGTTTTACGGGGCCAACCGCACCGGACGCTATGCCGGTCGGCTCATCCAGGTGCAGAACCTGCCGCAGAACCATCTGCCGGATCTGGACACCGCACGGGCACTGGTCCGCAGTGGCAATACGGACGCCGTGGAAATGCTCTATGACTCCGTACCGCTGGTACTGTCCGAGCTTATCCGCACCGCCTTTGTGCCGAAACCCGGCTGCCGTTTTTATGTGGCAGACTTCTCCGCCATCGAGGCGAGAGTCATCGCGTGGATCGCCGGAGAGCATTGGCGGCAGGATGTTTTTGCAAACGGTGGCGACATTTACTGCGCTTCCGCTTCGCAGATGTTCCATGTCCCCGTGGAAAAGCACGGTGTGAACGGGCATCTGCGGCAGAAAGGCAAAATTGCCGAGCTGGCTCTGGGCTACGGTGGCTCCGTGGGTGCGCTGAAAGCAATGGGCGCACTGAACTATGGCTTACAGGAAGAAGAACTGAAACCGCTGGTGGATGCCTGGCGTCTGTCCAACCCCCATATTACAAAGTTCTGGTGGGATGTGGACAAAGCAGCTTCCACCTGCGTCCGAGAGCGAACTGCCACAGAAACACACGGCATTCGCTTCTATTATCAGAGCGGCATGATGTTCGTGGTGCTGCCCTCCGGCAGACGGCTCGTGTATGTAAAACCGAAAATGGGCCTGAACCGCTTCGGCAATGAGTCCGTGACCTATGAAGGTGTCGGCGAACAGAAAAAGTGGCTGCGGCTGGAAAGCTACGGACCCAAGTTCGTGGAGAACATCGTTCAGGCAACGGCAAGGGACATTCTTGCGGAAGCTATGCTCCGGCTGAATGCTGCCGGGTACCGCATCGTCATGCACGTCCACGATGAAGCGGTCATCGAAGCACCGCCGGATACTTCTTTGGAGAATATTTGCTCCGTCATGGGGCAAACGCCCACTTGGGCATCGGGGCTGCTGCTCCGAGCAGACGGCTATGTCTGCGATTTTTATAAGAAAGACTGAGGTGACCCAAATGGGAGTCAATAAATTTAATTGCGAGGGGTATTACGACCCCACTGCCTACGAGGCACTGACGAAGATCGAGCAGGAAGCCAAGGCACTTCGAGCCTTCCGTCCTGTGGTGTATATCTGCTCTCCGCTGGCCGGGGATATGGTGAAGAACCAGGAGAACGCCCGTACTTACTGCCGCTTCGCCGTAGAAGCCGGGTGCGTACCCATCGCACCGCACATCTATTTCACCCAATTCATAAATGACAATGACCGCAGGGAGCGTGACTTGGCACTGTTCATGGACATCGTCCTACTCTCCAAATGCGCCGAGCTGTGGGTGTTCGGAGAGAAAATCACCAGCGGCATGAGCATCGAGATCGAGAAAGCCAAGCGAAAAGGTCAGCTTATCCGTTACTTTACCGAAAACTGTGAGGAGGTACACAGATGAAGATCGCAGTCGGCAACAGCCGCATGGATAAAAAGTGGAAGAACCAGGACATCTCTTGGGCGGATCTCTGCGCCCGCTGCGGCAGCACCATTCGCACCACCGAAACGGTCGAAGAATACCGCAAACTGAAAAAGGGTCAGCAGGACGGCATCAAGGATGTGGGCGGTTTTGTCGGAGGGCATCTCCGGGAAGGTCGCCGCAAAAACGGCATGGTGCTGTGCCGCTCTCTGCTTACCTTGGATATGGACTACGGCACCCCGGATATCTGGGATGAAATTACGCTGTTCCACGATTTCAAGTGCTGCGTCTATTCCACCCATAAACACACGCCGGAGCATCCCCGCCTCCGTCTGCTCATTCCGCTGAAACGGGAGATCAGCGAGGAGGAATATCCGGCAGTCGCCCGCATGGTGGCAAAGGAGATCGGTATCGACCTATTTGACGATACCACTTACGAGGCATCCCGGCTCATGTATTGGCCTTCCACCTCTGCCAACGGTGAGTTTTTCTACAAGGTGCAGGACGGCGCAGAGCTTGACCCGGATGAGTACCTTTCCCACTACGATGATTGGCACGACGCCTCCACTTGGCCGGTTTCCAGCCGCCAGTCCGAGGTGGTGCAGCACAGCATCGCCCAGCAAGCTGACCCGCTGACAAAGCCGGGTGTGGTGGGTGCTTTCTGCCGTGCCTATACCGTGGAGGAAGCCATCGATACCTTTCTCTCGGAAGTGTATGCGCCGTCTGCGATGAACGGTCGTTACGACTATATCCCCGCCGATTCGTCTGCCGGTGTCATCGTCTACGACGGCAAGTTCGCATACAGCCACCATGCCACCGACCCGGTCTGCGGTCGACTGCTGAATGCCTTTGACCTGGTGCGCCTGCATCGTTTCCGTGACCTGGACGATAAGTGCGCCCCGGATACCGCACCCGGCAAACTGCCGTCCTTCCAAGCAATGTCGGTTTTTGCCCTCAAGGACGAGAAAGTCAAAGCGGTCTTTGCCGAGGAGCGCAAAGCCCAGGCAAGCGAAGAATTCTCCGACGAGGACTGGCAGAAAGCCTTGGAGCTGGACAAGGCCGGCAAGGTAAAAAACACGCTGCAGAACCTCACCGTGATCCTCATGAACGACCCGCTTCTGAAACCGCTGGTGTTCAATCAGCTTCTGGACGGCATGGAGATCAAGGGCGATGTGCCTTGGCGGCACCCCTCGAAATTCTGGCGGGATGCGGATGATGCCCAGCTTATCAGCTATGTGGATTCCCACTACGGCACCTTTTCTGCAAGAAACTATGACATCGCCGTGGCGAAGGTCACGGACGACCGCTCCTACCATCCCATTCGGGAGTTCATTGAAAATCTGCCGGAGTGGGACAAGGTTCCCCGTGTGGACACGCTGCTCATCGACTACCTCGGTGCCGATGACAACGAATATGTCCGTGCCGTCACCCGGAAGACCCTCTGCGCCGCCATCAAGCGTGTGCTGTATCCCGGCTGTAAATTTGACTCCATGCTGGTGCTGAACGGTCCCCAGGGTGTCGGTAAAAGCACCCTTATCGCCAAGCTGGCCGGAGAGTGGTTTTCGGACAGTCTGAACCTGGGCGACACCAAGGATAAGACCGCTGCAGAGAAATTGCAGGGGTACTGGATCTTGGAGATCGGCGAACTGGCAGGTCTGAAGAAGGCCGAGGTGGAAACGCTGCGTTCCTTCCTCTCCCGTCAGAACGACATTTACCGTGCGGCATTCGGCAAACGGGCGACGCCGCATCTGCGCCAGTGCGTGTTCTTCGGCACCACCAATGCCGAGTCCGGCTATCTCCGGGACACTACCGGAAACCGCCGCTTCTGGCCGGTCAAGACGCCGGGTACTGGCATCAAGCACTCCTGGGATCTGACCCCGGAGCTGATCTGCCAGATCTGGGCGGAAACGCTGGTGTATGTGAAACAGGGCGAGAAGCTCTATCTGAGCGCCGAATTGGAAGCTCTGTCGAAGGCAGAACAGCGGGAGGCAATGGAGTCCGATGAGCGTGAAGGGCTTGTCCGTCTGTATCTCGACACGCTGCTCCCGGAGGATTGGGACGGCATGGACATCTTCGAGCGCCGCAATTTCCTCACCGGCAGCGACTTCGGCGACACCCAAAAGCATGGTACGGTCAAGCGCACCCAGGTGTCCAACATGGAGATTTGGTGCGAGTGCTTCGGCAAGGAACGTGCCAATATCCGCAGAACGGACAGCAACGAGCTGACCGCCATCCTTGCCCGTCTTGGCTGGAAGCGGCTGGACAGCAAGGTGCGTATCCCGCTCTACGGTCCGCAGTACGTCTTTGTTCCCAAGGAGTGTTCCTAATGAAAATGACTGTACCCGACATTCTTCGGAACAAGTTCCGGGGAGAAGCATACCCGCTCGGCACATTTATGGGAACACCTCATGGGAACGGCGGCAGCCCCATAAGTACCAAAGAAAACAGGCGGTCTTGTTCCTGTGTTCCTAACCTTTCTTATATATCGAAAGAAGAAGGAATAAAGAGCAACAAGCACGCAATACCCGCATTTGCGCGCGTAAAGGACTTTTCGGGTTTTGAGAACACAGGAGGTCATTATGCGTGAGAAAACGATAGAAGCAAAGCTGGTGCAGGCTGTACGCACAAAAGGCGGTCTTGCACCGAAGTTTACAAGCCCCGGCCTTGATGGAGTACCGGACCGTCTGGTACTCCTGCCCGGCGGCAGAATTGCCTTCATTGAGTTGAAAGCACCGGGCAAAACACTCCGCCCTCTGCAAGTAAGGCGAAAAAGGCAGTTAGAAGCACTCGGCTTTTCGGTGTACTGCATCGATAGCCCCGAACAGATTGGAGGGATACTCAGTGAAATACAAGGCGCATGACTACCAGGCGTATGCCACGAACTTCATCCTGGAGCATCCAATCTCCGCTGTATTCCTCGACATGGGTCTTGGTAAGAGCATCATCACGCTTTCCGCCATCTTCGACCTTTGCCTCGACAGTTTTCTGGTTCGCAAGGTGCTGGTCATCGCTCCGCTGCGTGTCGCCAGAGATACATGGCCTGCGGAAATCCACAAGTGGGATCATCTGCATGGGCTGACCTACTCGGTGGCTGTCGGTACAGAAGCAGAGCGCAAGGCGGCACTCCGGCAGCGGGTCAGCGTGTACATCATCAATCGAGAAAATGTCCAGTGGCTCATTGAGGAGAGCGGCATCCCTTTCGACTACGACATGGTGGTCATCGATGAGCTGTCCTCCTTCAAGAGCTATCAGGCAAAGCGGTTCAGAACTCTTCTGAAAGTCCGTCCCGGCATCAAGCGCATCGTGGGCCTGACCGGCACGCCAAGCAGCAACGGTCTTATGGATCTGTGGGCGGAGTTTCGCATCCTCGATATGGGCAAGAGGCTCGGTCGGTTCATCACCCATTATCGCAACACTTTCTTCCGCCCGGACAAGCGCAACGGACAGGTGGTGTTCAGCTACAAGCCGCTGCCTGGTGCGGAGGAACAGATCTACGATGCCATCTCCGACATCACCATCTCCATGAAAGCCGTCGACCATTTGGATATGCCGGAGTGCGTTCATAATGACGCTATTGTGACGCTATCCGAAACAGAGCGCAAAGCCTACGATGCCATGAAACAAGACCTGGTTATCTCGCTGAAAGGCGAAGAAATCGACGCCGGGAACGCCGCAGCACTGGCAAACAAGCTCTCTCAGATGGCAAACGGAGCAGTCTACGGAGAGGACAAGCGTGTGTTTCAGATACACGACCGCAAGCTGGATATGCTGGAGGATCTCATCGAAGCCGCAAATGGGAAACCCGTCCTTGTGGCGTACTGGTTCAAGCACGACCTGGAGCGCATCTCCGAGTGGCTGCACAAACGACACATCCCGTTCAGTCTGCTGGACGATTCCGACAGCATCCGCAGATGGAACAGCGGTGAGCTGCCCGTGGCACTCATCCACCCGGCTTCTGCCGGTCATGGGCTGAACCTGCAGGCAGGCGGCTCGACCCTCATCTGGTTTGGGCTGACCTGGTCGCTGGAGCTTTACCAGCAGACCAACGCCCGACTGTGGCGACAGGGACAGACCGCCGATACCGTGGTCATTCACCACATCATTGCCAAAGACACCATCGACGAGCGCATCATGACTGCGCTCCGTAAAAAAGAAAAGACCCAGACCGCACTCATCGATGCGGTCAAGGCCAACTTGGAGGGATGAGAATGGAAACCTGTTATACGAACCTCGCAAACGCTATTATTCTGGCGGCAGCGAAAGACCATCGCCGTGCGCTGCGCCGTTTGAAGAAATACCCCTGGGACAAGGATGCCGAATCCGTCAGAAAGGATTGTGAGCGGTTTTTCCGCTCCAGCTGGTTTCAGACGCTTACTTCTCTGGACGGTGAGGTGCTGATCGAAAAATTCCACCGGGAGGTGTACGGCGTATGACGGCAAAGGAATATCTCAGTCAGGCATACCGCCTCGACCAGCGTATCGATTCCAACATTGCGGAGATCACCCGCCTGCGGGAAATGGCCTGCGGTATCTCCTCGCCGTCCTGGGAGGAAAAAGTGCAGACCTCTCGCAACACGGATGCGCCCTTCGTGCGGTGCCTGGAAAAGATCATGGACCTCGAAAAAGTGGTCAACAGTGAGATTGACACCCTCGTTGACTTGAAACGGCAGATCCGCACGACAGTGGACACCGTTGCCAATGTCAACGAGCGCATGGTTCTCCGCTACCGCTACATCCACAACATGACCTGGGAGCAGATCGGCGGAGAGTTGAACGCAGATGAAAGCACCATCCGCAGATGGCACAAGGCGGCGCTTTCGGCGGTAGTTGTACCCGATGACCCGATTCGGATCTGAAAGACGCCGGAAATACCCGCCTTTGTCGGTAGATGCCCACCTCGACATTATGATATAATATAATCAGCGAAAAAGAATCGAGGACAGCCTCATGGGAGCAATCCCGTGGGGCTTTTCTTATGCCCAAGGAGGTGAAACGATGCCGAAGAAACCGTTGCGACCCTGCTCTCATCCCGGCTGCCCCAACCTCTGTGAAGGACAGTTTTGTGAACAGCACCGTGTGGAGGAACGCCGCAGGTACGACAAATACGAGCGCAGCTCCGATGTCAACCGCAAGTACGGCAGAGCGTGGAAACGCATCCGTGACCGCTATGCGGCGGAGCATCCTCTCTGTGAGCTGTGTCTCAAAGAGGGGCGGCTGACTCCGGTACAGGAAGTTCACCACATCCTGCCCGTTTCCAAGGGCGGCACTCACGCAAGGGACAACCTGATGAGCCTCTGTCAGTCCTGCCACACCAAGATCCACCACGACCTCGGCGACCGGTAGGGGGATGAAAATCTCCGGGACCTTTTCGGTCGGGCAACGGCCCGGGGTCACGTGTGCGAAAAAGGCGAAATCAAAAGGGTAATTAAGGGAGGTGAACTCGGATGCCCACAAAATCGAATAACACAGGCGGGCGCGGCGGCGCAAGACCCGGTGCGGGAAGGAAAAAATCCGCAGTCAAGGACAAAGCCGAAAACGGGAATCCTGGCGGCAGAAAACTTGAAGTGCTGGATATTCCCGAAGTCGAGGGTGTTGCCATGCCGAAGCCCCATGATTTTCTTTCCGCCGAGCAGCGGGACGGCAGCGTCCTGCAGGCACAGGAAATTTACACGGAAACCTGGCGGTGGCTCAAAGGCATCGGTTGCGCCGCAAAGGTGTCGCCGCAGCTCTTGGAGCGTTACGCCATGTGTTCCGCTCGTTGGGTGCAGTGCGAGGAAATGACCAACCGCATGGGTTTCCTCTCCAAGCACCCCACCACGGGAAAGCCGATCCCGTCTCCGTTTATCAACATCGGCATTAACTACATGAACCAGGCGGTTCGGCTCTGGAATGAGATCTTCCAGATCGTGAAAGAAAACTGCAGCACGGAATACGGCGAGTCTACGCCGCAGGATGACCTGATGGAACGCCTGCTCCGTGCGAGAAAGGGGTAACACCATGTTTGAAAAAGTAAATCCGTGCCACCCGGACAAGGTGGCGGACAGGATTGCCGGTGCGCTTGTTGACCTGGCATACAAGAAAGCAGAAAATCCCCGCATCGCTGTTGAAGTCCTCATCGGCCACGGCGTGTGCCACATCATAGTGGAAACCTCCGTCATGCTGGACAAGTCGGAGGTTGTTGCCACCGTTCACCGCATTGCAGGAAACCTTACCATTGACTATGCGGAAGTTCCGCAGGACAGCCACCTTGCCGACAACCAGGCAGACGGCGTCCGCTGCGGTGACAACGGCATCTTCAAAGGAATGCCCGTAACCGAGGAGCAGAAAATGCTGTCGCAAATCGCACGGAGCATTTTCTCCAAACATCCCTTTGACGGCAAATACATTCTGGACGGTGACCGACTCATCCTCTGTCAGAGCAATGCCGAGACACAGCATCTGCGCGAGATTTATCCCGATGCGGAGATCAACCCACTCGGTGACTGGACAGGCGGTACCGATGCGGACACCGGCGCTACCAACCGCAAGCTCGGTTCGGATATGGCTGACTCAGTGACTGGCGGCGGTCTGCACGGTAAGGATCTATCCAAGGCAGATGTGTCTGTCAACATCTATGCTTTTCTCAAAGCCCAGGAAACCGGCAAGCCCGTGACACTCTGCTGCGCTATTGGGGACGATGCCGTGGACGGCAGACCCTACGCCGAAATCGTGGAGATCGCCCGAAACTACATCCACTCGGTCGGCGGCTTCGAGAAATTTGCGGAATGGGGGCCGATCTGATGAAAACAACGACCGAGATGCAGCTCGTACCTATCACGAAGCTGGTTCCCTATGTCAATAACGCCCGTACCCATTCGCCGGAGCAGATCAACAAACTCCGCTCCTCGCTCCGTGAGTTCGGTTTTATCAATCCTGTCATCATCGACCGTGACTATGGCGTTATTGCCGGTCACGGTCGTATTCTTGCCGCCAAGGAGGAAGGCATCGCCGAGGTGCCGTGCGTCTTTGCCGACCACCTCACCGAAGCCCAGAAGAAAGCCTACATCATTGCCGACAACCGCATGGCGATGGATGCCGGATGGGACGAAGAGCTTCTGCGTGTGGAGATCGAATCCTTGCAGGCGGCAGACTTCGACCCGCTCCTCACAGGTTTTGACGAAAAAGAGCTGTCAAAGCTGTTTGACGATGGAATCGAAGCCAAAGAGGACGATTTCGATGTGGATGCCGAGCTGCAAAAGCCTACCTTCACGAAGCCCGGCGACATCTGGACGCTGGGGCGGCATCGGCTCATCTGCGGCGACAGTACCAAGGGGGAAACCTACACCGCTCTCATGGACGGCCGCAAAGCAAACCTCGTCATCACCGACCCGCCCTACAATGTGAACTACGAGGGCAGCGCCGGGAAAATCAAGAACGACAACATGGCATCGGAGAAGTTTTTCGACTTCCTCTTCGATGCCTTTTCCAATATGGAGAAGGTCATGGCGGATGATGCGTCCATCTATGTGTTCCACGCCGACACCGAGGGGCTGAACTTCCGAAAGGCGTTTGATGCCGCAGGGTTCTACCTCTCCGGCTGCTGTATCTGGAAGAAGCAGTCCCTGGTACTGGGTCGCTCCCCGTACCAGTGGCAGCACGAGCCGTGCCTCTACGGCTGGAAGAAGAAAGGCAAGCACCAGTGGTACACCGGGCGCAAAGAGTCCACCATCTGGGAGTTCGATAAGCCCAAGAAAAACGGCGACCACCCCACCATGAAGCCGATTCCGCTGCTTGCCTATCCCATTCAGAACAGCTCTATGGCAAACTCCGTGGTGCTCGACCCCTTCGGCGGCTCCGGTTCTACGCTCATTGCCTGTGAGCAGACCGACCGCATCTGCTGCACCATCGAACTGGACGAAAAGTTCTGCGACGTCATCGTAAAACGGTACATCGAGCAGGTCGGCTCGGATGAAAAGGTCAGCGTTCTGCGGGATGGGAAAGTACTGCCCTTCACTGAGGTGGCAAATACCGCACCGGAGGTGTGAGCGTGAAAGAGCAATATCACCTTGTTTCCTTTTCCGGCGGCAAGGACTCAACCGCCATGCTTCTTGGGATGCTGGAGCGCGACATGAAAATTGACTGCATTCTTTTCTGTGATACAGGGCTTGAATTTCCTGCTATGTATGATCATATCGCAAAGGTTGAAAAGGACATCGGTCGGAAAATTACCAGCGTCAGAGCCGAGCATACCTATGAGGAATTCATGTTTGATGTTCCGGTACGGCGTAGTGCAGATTCGCCTGTCGTCCGGCAATACGGAGTGCAATTGAATGGCTACGGATGGCCTGGCCCTCGGCAGCGGTGGTGTACCACACGGCTCAAGGCGATGCCGCGAGAGCGTTTTCTGAGGGAACTGCGGAAACAGTATGAGGTCATTGAATATGTCGGCATTGCCGCCGATGAGCAATATCGCCTGGAACGAGCGAACAATCAGAATCCCAACCACCGACACCCGTTGGTAGATTGGGGCTGGACGGAGCGCGACTGCCTGCGGTACTGCTATGAGCGTGGATATGATTGGGATGGCCTGTATGAGCATTTCAAGCGCGTGTCCTGCTGGTGCTGTCCGCTGCAATCGTTGACTGAGCTGCGGGAGCTGCATCAGCACTTCCCAGAGCTCTGGGAGCAACTGAAAACATGGGATAAACGAACCTGGCGAAACTTCCGTGCCGACTACAGCGTGGAGGATTTGGAGGTTCGTTTTTTGCTGGAGCGCGAGTGGACGGCTGCCGGAAAGTCTATCCGAAGCAGAGCGTTCTACACTGCGCTGAGAGAACGATTGGAGGCATCCAGATGAAAACTGAAAAGCCTTTGACCCTCGGAAGCCTGTTTGACGGCTCCGGGGGTTTTCCATTGGGCGGACTGCTTGCCGGTATCACTCCCGTGTGGGCTTCGGAAATTGAGCCGTTTCCCATCCGAGTGACCACCAAGCGTCTGCCTTTTATGAAGCACTACGGGAATATCTCCGCTATGGACGGCGGCAGGATCGAACCCGTGGACATCATCACCTTCGGCAGCCCGTGCCAGGACATGAGCGTGGCAGGCCGAAGAGACGGCTTGGACGGAAAGCGTTCAAGTCTTTTTTATGAAGCCGTCCGAATCATCAAAGAAATGAGGTGTGCCACCGATGGCAAATATCCAAGATGGATCTGCTGGGAGAATGTCCCCGGCGCCTTCTCCTCGAACAAAGGTGAGGACTTCAAAGCCGTCCTCGAAGCGGTCATCGGCATCGTCGAGCCGGAGACCGAGGTGCCTATGCCTGAAAAGGCACGATGGCCCTACGCCGACCTTTACATGGGAGACGGATGGAGCGTTGCGTACCGAACTCTTGACGCACAATACTGGGGAGTTCCCCAGCGAAGACGCCGCATCTACCTTGTCGCAGATCTTGCAGGCGGAAGTGCCGGAAAAATACTATTTGAGTCAGAAGGCTTGTCTGGGTATTCTGCGGAGGGCTTCCGCTCGTGGCAAAGAGCTGCCGGAAGTTTTACGCCTTGCGCTGGAGCGGCAGGCTATGACGGATACAACGGCAGTCTGACGGACGACACTTCCGCCACCCTCGGCGTGAACTGCGGAATGAGTACCGATCGGAATGGTATTGTTTTGAATGACCAGGGCGGCAACCGAATGGATGTCACCGAGGATGTTGCGGCAACGCTCCGAGCGGAAAATCACGGGCATCCGCCCTGTGTCATGGAGTCGGCAGGCTTCTGCACTGAGCATTCCGCAAAAAGCCGCACCATCGGCTATGAGGAAGAATGCTCTCCGACCCTTCGGGCGGGTGTCGTTCCTGCGGCGGTCTATGAAAACCACTCGCAGGACACGAGATACACCGGTCCGTTGGATGTTGCTCCCACGGTCAGTTCCACCTACGGAATGGGCGGCAACAACCAGCCGTTTGTGGTTTCGGATGATGCGCCGTACACGATGAAGATCCGCTCCGGCTGCGAAGGCGGCGGCAAGGGTGCGCTTATTCAAGAGAATAAATCGGCAACCTTGTCCTGCAACAACGACCAGACGCTGTTCGAGCCTTGCGGCTGGGACGGCGGGCAGGTTTCTCCAACCCTTACCAAGCAGAACGCAGGTGGAAATCAGCGGATGCCGGACAAGGACAATTTTACCTGCGTCCTTCAGCCCTTCGGGATCTCCTCCAAGGACTCCAACGCCATGAAGTCGGATAATCCCCACAGCGGCATCTATGAAGCAGAAACCGCACGGACGCTTGACGGCAACGGCGGCAATCCCTCCTGCAATCAGGGTGGCATCGCCGTTGTTGCGTTTACGCAGAATCAACGTGATGAGGTGCGTGACCTGGGCGACTGCTCCGCTGTGGTGTGCGCCAACGCAGGGACGAAACAGCAGACCTTTGTGCTGCAAGGCTCCATGATCGGCCGCGAGGACAAGAACGGTCCCCAGGGCGATGGCATCAACGAAGATGTATCCTTCACCCTCAATACCGTTGACCGCCACGCTGTCTATACCATGACAACGGGCAGCTTCACCCAGATTTCCGAAGATAAGGCTCCCACCGTCCTTGCCCGTGACTACAAAGACCCGACCGCCGTTTGCTACGGCATAGGCAGAGACACCTTCAACCAGGGGCAGAACGCCAAGTTCGCTCCGACCTTTGAAAAAGAGCTTCAGCCGACACTGGTAGCCAAAGGACCGGGTGCTATTCAAAGCGGATATACCGTCCGGCGTTTGACGCCCACCGAGTGTGCCAGGCTTCAAGGCTTCCCGGACAACTGGTGCGCCGACCTCGGCACGGAAAAAACGACCGATGAAGAGTTGTACTTTTGGCACAAGGTATTCAAGACCTATTCCGAAGTGACCGGCTGCAAAATGAAATCCGACAAGCAGGTCGCCAAGTGGCTGAAAGATCCGTATTCCGACAGTGCGGAATATAAGATGTGGGGCAACGGCGTGGCACTCCCGTGCGTATGGTTCGTGCTCTGCGGGATCGTGTGGTATGCACAGTCCGGCGGCGATAATGCGCCGATATAATCTACACCGGAAATGTGCAGATATAGCTGGATAAGTGCCCAGCCTGACGGTAATATGTGACTACCATAAAACAAGGAGGTCACGAACATGACGATTACAATCCATGCACAGGGCGCAGAGCGTAAGCGGTTGGTGCAGACTATCTCCGACTGGCTTGGTGCCCCCGCAAAGTACTGCGGTGCGCCCACATTCAACTATGAGGTGGATTACTTCACCATCGACCGAAACGGCAGCCTTTCCTTTGACGACCGTGCCGACAGCGAGGTCATCGAGCAGCTGCTTCAGCACATCTACGATGAAGGCTTTGATATCGACCAGAGCCACACCGAGGATGAGGACGAGCCTTGCGCCGTCTGCGTTTCCATGCCGAAGAGCCTGTTCACCGACAGCAATCTGGAAAATCTCAAGGCGCTCATCACAGCCAAGGGAAGTCTTATCAAGAAAGCTCTCGGAGTCCCTGACCTGCCACTGGAAATCACGGACACGAAGGTATCCTTCCCTTGGTTCCCGGCGACTCCAACCCCGGACGAGATGAAAGCCTATGACACCTTTATTTGCAAGCTGTGCGAGATGGCACGGAATCAGAAACGGATTAACGCAACGGAAAAGCCGACCGACAATGAGAAATATGCATTCCGCTGCTTTCTCCTGCGGCTCGGCTTTATCGGCGCGGAATACAAAACCGCGCGGAAAATACTGCTGAAGAACCTGTCCGGCTCCTCGGCATTCAGGAACGGAGGTGCGCAGCATGAGATTTCCGAGTAAAGAGACGGTCGAGCGTATCCGTAAGGAATACCCGGTCGGCACCCGTGTGGAGCTTGTTCAGATGGATGACCCACAGGCACCGCCTGTCGGCACGAAAGGCACCGTGCGAGGTGTGGATGACATCGGCAGCATCATGGTTGCCTGGGATAACGGCTGCGGTCTGAGCGTGGCTTACGGGGAGGATATTTGCCGTAAACTGCTGTAATATACACAGTTTCCGAACCACAAGATCGTGTAGTTTATAGCTCAGATATAACTGGATATAGTGTGCTTTCAGAGGTAATATGTGACTACCGAAAGGGAAAACAAACCAAAACGGAGGTCACAAACATGAGCCAGAGAACAGAAAACCAGGTAGCCGAAATGAAGAAGCAGACCATCGGGGTCGAGGTCGAAATGAACAGCATCACCAGAGAGAAGGCCGCAAGGCTGGCAGCCACCTTCTTCGGTACCGGGCGGTACGAGAACACCGCTTGCCGCAACGGCTACTGCACTTGGTCGGCTTGGGATGAGAGCGGACGCGAGTGGAAATTCCAGAAGGACGTCAGCATCGCGGGCCCGGACAGCGAGAAATGCGAGATGGTCACGCCGATCCTGGCCTACGCCGACATGGAGACCCTGCAGGAACTAATTCGCCGCCTGCGCAGAACCGGAGCCAAGAGCGATGCCACAAGAGGCTGCGGCGTTCACATTCACATCGGTGCCAAAGGCCACACACCGCAGACGCTTCGGAACCTCGCAAACATCATGGCAAGCCACGAAGATCTCCTGGCAAGCGCACTGAACCTCGACAGAGGCCGCATCAGCCGCTACTGCAGAACGGTCGACCCCAGGTTCCTGGAACGGCTCAACCGCAGAAAGCCCTCCACGATGGCAGACCTTGCGGACGTCTGGTACGGCAGTCAAAACGCCGACTACGGCAGAAGCCAGCACTACAACGACAGCCGCTACCATATGCTGAACCTCCACGCCACCTTCACCAAGGGCACGGTCGAGTTCCGCCTTTTCCAATTTGACGCCCCGGCAGACGGCAAGCTGAACGGACTCCACGCCGGACAGCTCAAGAGCTACATTCAGCTTTGCCTTGCACTCAGTCAGATGGCAAAAACGGTGAGGACGGCAAGCCCCAAGCCCCAGCAGAACGAGAACCCCAAATACGCAATGCGCACTTGGCTCCTTCGCCTTGGCTTTATCGGCGAGGAGTTCAAGACCGCAAGAGAACTCCTAACGAAGCGCCTTGATGGGGACGCAGCCTTCCGCAACGGCAGAGCAGCCGCTTGAAGGACGCAGCCCAGAGGCCCCCGAACCCGCTGATGGCGGGCTTTCGGTGGTAGAAGGCAACTTCGGAAAGGAGTATTTTTTATGGAAAAACGCTATTACATCGCTTACGGCAGCAACCTCAATGTCCGTCAGATGCGGATGCGCTGCCCGTCGGCACGGATCATCGGCACATCGGTTCTCAAGGATTACGAACTGCTTTTCAAGGGCAGCAAAACAGGCTCTTACCTTACGGTGGAAAAGAAGTCCGGCGTCTCAGTTCCTGTTGCTGTATGGGAAGTCACCGCAGAGGATGAAAAAGCCCTGGACCGTTACGAGGGCTTCCCGAACTTCTATTACAAGAAGGAGTTGACCCTACCAATCAAGGGTATCCGCACGGGCAAAATCCGTAAGCGACGGGTATTCGTGTACATCATGCATGAGGACAGGCCCATCGGCATTCCGTCCATTCCTTATATGCAGACCTGCATCCAGGGCTACGACGATTTTGGCTTTGACCGGCTTGTGCTGATAGACGCTTATCTCAAATGTGGGGAGGAACATCATGAGGGAAAATAAAATCATCCGAATATCAGTCTGTCCCAGGTGCGGGCAAGCCTACCGGGAGCATCCAGCTCTTTCAAGGCTCGACAACGAAACACTCATCTGCCCGGATTGTGGCACACGGGAGGCGCTCGATTCCATCGGCGTAAAACCGGAGGAGCAGGAGCAGATCATCGCCTCCATTCACCGCTGCCGCCAGCCGGAATAACGCTGTAATATACACAGTTTTTACTCCGAATGATTGTGTAGTATATTCTCCGAAATGACTGGATATATCCCGGACATGACGGTAATATACACTCACAACAAAACAAACGGAGGTACACGGTTATGTGGAAAGAAAGCAGCATCAAGGTAAACGGCGAGGTTTTTCACTACTGGATGAAGCAGTACGACAAAGGTTCTGAGTGGGGCATCGATGGCGGACGCATTTCCAAGCTGATGCTCAAGCGGGACGGCAAAATCGTCTGCAACTACGACAGAGGCTGGGACATCGAACCCGCCGATGAGAACACGCAGCTTGCGCTGGAGCTTCTGCTCCACAGCGAGAACTGGTAAGCCAATAATTTCATAAAGGGACTGAGCCGAAAGGCTCTTTCTCTCGTATATTCCGAAGCAGCCACAGGGCTGTATTTTTTATGCCCAGGAGGTGGTCTCTACGAGAAAACTGAAAACATATAAGCCCACAAGGTTCATGGAGAAAACCTCCCACTACGATGTGGACGCAGCGGATTATGCCGTCATGTTCATCGAAAGTCTGTGTCACACCAAAGGCACCTGGGCGAGAAAGCCTTTCGAGCTCATCGACTGGCAGGAGCAAATTATCCGGGACATTTTCGGTGTCCTCAAGCCCAACGGCTACCGGCAATTCAACACGGCATACATCGAAATCCCCAAGAAGCAGGGCAAGTCGGAGCTTGCCGCTGCGGTGGCACTTCTGCTCACCTGCGGTGACGGCGAGGAACGTGCCGAGGTCTACGGCTGCGCCGCCGACCGTCAGCAGGCGTCCATCGTTTTCAATGTGGCGGCTGATATGGTGCGGATGTGTCCGGCACTCTCCAAACGGGTCAAGATACTGGATTCCCAGAAGCGGCTCATTTATCAGCCAACGGGCAGTATCTACCAGGTGCTCTCCGCCGATGTCGGTAATAAGCACGGTTTCAACACCCACGGCGTGGTGTTTGACGAGCTGCACACCCAGCCGAACCGCAAGCTCTTTGATGTTATGACGAAAGGCTCCGGCGACGCTCGTATGCAGCCGCTGTATTTCCTCATTACCACAGCCGGCAATGATACGAAGTCCATCTGCTATGAGATACATCAGAAAGCAAAAGATATCATTGAGGGCCGCAAAATTGACCATACCTTCTATCCCGTCATCTACGGTGCGGAGGAATCGGACGATTGGACGGACCCGAAGGTTTGGAAGAAAGCCAATCCCTCCCTCGGCATCACGGTCGGCATCGACAAGGTCAAGGACGCCTGCGAGTCTGCCAAGCAGAACCCCGGCGAGGAGAACTCCTTCCGACAGTTAAGACTCAACCAATGGGTCAAACAAGCAGTGCGCTGGATGCCCATGGACAAGTGGGACAAATGCGAGTTCGCCGTCAGCGAGGACGATCTGGAAGGCCGTGTCTGTTACGGCGGGCTGGACTTGTCCTCCACAACGGATATTACAGCATTCGTTCTGGTGTTCCCGCCGGAAGACGAGAATGGCAAGTACACCATCCTGCCGTACTTCTGGATACCGGAGGACAACCTTGACCTCCGAGTCCGGCGTGACCATGTGCCATACGATGTATGGGAGCGACAAGGCTTTTTACAGACCACCGAGGGCAATGTGGTTCATTACGGCTACATTGAGAAGTTCATTGAGAGTCTGGGCGAACGGTTTAATATCCGTGAAATCGCCTTTGACCGCTGGGGTGCCGTGCAGATGGTGCAGAACCTTGAGGGCATGGGCTTCACAGTCGTTCCTTTCGGACAGGGATTCAAGGATATGTCCCCGCCCACCAAGGAGCTGATGAAGCTGGTGCTGGAACAGAAAATAGCCCACGGCGGGCATCCCGTTCTCCGCTGGATGATGGACAACATTTTCATCCGCACCGACCCGGCCGGCAACATCAAGCCGGACAAGGAAAAATCCACAGAGAAAATCGACGGTGCCGTGGCAACGATAATGGCACTCGACCGCGCTATCCGCTGCGGCAATGAGAATGTAGAGAGCGTATACGACACAAGGGGCCTGCTGTTTATCTGAAATTGTAAACTTCTTGCGAACTGCTTGCATATCGCAAGCAAAAGTGGTATACTATATTCGCAAGGAGGCGATAAGCTATGGCAAGAACTTCTAATGTATTCGCGCGTGTAGAGCCTGAAATCAAAGAGCAGGCAGAACAGGTGCTTGATCAATTGGGAATCCCCATGTCCAATGCGGTCAGTATGTTTCTTCGGCAGATCGTTCTGCAGCGTGGCATTCCGTTTGAAATGAAACTGCCGGAGCGCAAACCGGTGGCTTTCGGATCTTTAACAAAGGAGCAGCAGGATGCAGAGCTTGAGAAAGGCATGGCAGATATCCGTGCTGGTCGCACCCATTCCGCACAGAGCGTCATGGATGAACTGAAAAGGGATTACGGCGTATGAATTGGGAAGTAGAATTCACCGATCAGGCAAGGCGCGACCTACGGGATATTCTGGACTACATCTCCTATGAATTGCAGGAACCGCAGGTCGCAGTAAAACTGGTGCGGCAGATCACAAAAGAGATCCTCTCTTTGGAGCAGATGCCCATGCGGTATCGGCTTTATGATGAGGAACCTTGGAAAAATCAAGGCTTGCGCTGTTTCCCGGTCAAGAACTATCTCATTTTCTACTACCCGGACGAAACCCAAAACACGGTTTATGCCGTCCGTATAATTTATGGTGGACGGGACATCAGCCGTCAACTGAGCGAAACCGAAACGATCTGAATTCAACACAACGAGAGCATCTGTCTACGGACAGGTGCTTTTCTTTTGCCCATTTTGAAGGAGAGTGATTTAGGTGGGTATTTTTTCAGGGCTGTTCAAATCCAGGGACAAGCCTCAGAACCGCACATCGGGCAGCAACTACGCCTTTTTCTTCGGCGGCACGACCTCCGGTAAAGCGGTGACAGAACGCTCCGCCATGCAGATGACCGCCGTGTACTCCTGCGTCCGCATCCTGTCGGAGGCTGTGGCGGGACTGCCGCTGCATCTTTACAAATACACGGACAGCGGCGGCAAAGCTATAGCACTTGACCATCCGCTCTACCGCTTGCTCCACGATGAGCCGAACCCGGAGATGAGCTCCTTTGTATTCCGAGAAACGCTCATGACGCACCTGCTCCTCTGGGGCAACGCTTACGCTCAGATCATCCGAAACGGCAAAGGTGAAGTGGTGGCGTTGTACCCACTTATGCCCAACCGCATGGAGGTCAACCGGGACAAGAACGGCAAGCTCTACTACCTCTATTCCACCCAGTCCGATGATGCACCCACCATGAAAGGCTCAACGGTCTATCTTGACCCATCCGAAGTGCTTCACATTCCCGGTTTGGGTTTTGACGGCTTGGTGGGCTACAGTCCCATCGCTATGGCAAAGAACGCCATTGGCATGGCGATTGCCTGTGAGGAATACGGTGCAAAATTCTTCGCCAACGGTGCCGCTCCGGGCGGTGTGCTGGAACACCCCGGTACGATCAAAGACCCTCAGCGTGTGCGTGAGAGCTGGCAGTCCACCTTCGGTGGCAGCGGTAACGCCAATAAGATCGCCGTGCTGGAGGAAGGCATGAAATACACGCCTATCGGCATCTCGCCGGAGCAGGCACAGTTCCTCGAAACACGAAAATTCCAAATCAATGAAATTGCTCGAATTTTCCGAGTCCCGCCCCACATGGTCGGCGACCTGGAAAAGTCGAGCTTTTCTAATATCGAGCAGCAGTCCCTTGAGTTTGTGAAATACACCCTTGACCCCTGGGTCATCCGCTGGGAGCAATCCATTCAACGGTCGCTCCTGTCGAAGGGCGAAAAAGCCGTGTATTTCGTGAAGTTCAATCTGGAAGGTCTGCTCCGCGGCGATTACCAGAGCCGCATGAACGGGTACGCCATCGGCCGCCAGAACGGCTGGATGTCTGCCAACGACATCCGTGAGCTGGAAAACCTCGACCGCATCCCGGCAGAGGACGGCGGCGACTTATACCTCATCAACGGCAATATGCTCCCGCTGCAAAACGCCGGAGCTTTTGCAAATATCAACACCGATAACGGAAAGGAGGAAAAATCCGATGAAGAAGTTCTGGAATTGGAAAAACAGGACAGTGACCAACGAGGAGACGCAGGAACAGATCCAAGAGAGAACCCTGTTCTTAAACGGCACGATCGCTGAGGAGAGCTGGTTTGACGATGAAATCACGCCGCAGCTTTTCAAGGATGAGCTGATGTCCGGCTCCGGGAATATCACTGTCTGGATCAACTCGCCCGGTGGTGACTGCGTGGCAGCCGCCCAAATCTACAATATGCTGATGGACTACCACGGTGACGTCACAGTCAAGATCGACGGTATTGCCGCCTCTGCCGCATCCGTCATTGCGATGGCAGGTACGAAGGTGCTCATGTCACCCACGGCGCTCATGATGATCCACAACCCCTTGACGGTCGCTATCGGTGACAGCGAGGAGATGCAGAAGGCAATCGATATGCTCTCCGAAGTCAAGGAAAGCATCATCAATGCCTACGAGATCAAGACCGGCCTGTCCCGTGCCAAGCTCAGCCACCTCATGGATGCCGAGACCTGGATGAATGCCAACAAGGCTGTGGAGCTGGGCTTTGCCGATGATTTGCTGTTCAAGGCAGACGGTGAAAGCGCCGCTGCGGAGGACAGCTTCGTGTTCAGCCGCAGAGCCGTCACCAACTCGCTCATGTCCAAGGTCAAGAGCCATCACACACTGTCCGAACCTGCGAAAAGTGCAGGCACACCCATCTCCGAGCTCGAAAAGAGACTCGCACTTATCAAACCTTAAGGAGGATACAAACAATGAGTAAGATCAACGAACTGCGCGCACAGCGTGCAAAGACCTGGGAGCAGACGAAGGCATTTCTCGACTCCCACCGAAGCGATAAGGGCGTCCTCACCGCCGAGGACACCGCCACCTATGAGAAGATGGAACAGGAGATCGTCGACCTCGGTCGTGAGATCGAGCGCCAAGAGCGTCTGGACGCTTTCGAGCGTGAGCTGAACACTCCGGTCAATACCCCCATCACCCAGAAGCCCGACACGGCAAAGGTGGACACCAAGACTGGCCGTGCTTCCGATGCCTATAAGAAGGCGTTCTGGGCGCAGGCACGTACCAAGGGCGGTATGCTGACCGCAGAGATCCGCAATGCTCTGCAGGAAGGCGTGGACAGCGAGGGCGGTTACCTCGTCCCCGATGAATTTGAGCAGACGCTGGTGCAGTCTCTCGAAGCCGAGAATGTGGTCAGAAGCCTGGCTCATGTCATCACCACTGCCTCCGGCAGTCACAAGATCCCCATCGTCGCCACCAAGGGCACTGCCGCCTGGGTCGATGAGGAAGGCACCATTCCCGAAGGCGATGATGCTTTCGGTCAGCAGCTCATCGGCGCACACAAGGTCGCTACCATGATCAAGGTGTCCGAGGAGCTTCTGAACGACTCTGCCTTTGACCTGGAAGCCTACTTCCGCACCGAGTTCGCCCGCCGTATCGGCAACAAGGAGGAAGAGGCGTTCCTCACCGGCGACGGCAGCGGCAAGCCCACGGGTATTTTCAATGCCACTGGCGGCGGTCAGCTTGGCGTCACGGCCGGTTCTGCGACCGCCATCACCGCCGATGAGCTCATCGACCTGTTCTACTCTCTGAACAGCGCCTACCGCAAGAACGCCGTGTGGCTTCTGAATGACTCCACCATGAAGAACATCCGCAAGCTGAAGGACTCCAACGGCCAGTATCTGTGGCAGCCCGCTCTGCACGAGGGCGGTTTTGATACGCTGCTCGGCAAGCGTATCTACACCTCTCCCTATGCGCCGGAGCTGGCGGCCGGTCAGAAGACCGTTGCTTTCGGCGACTTCAACTACTACTGGATCGGCGACCGCCTGGGTATTACCTTCAAGCGTCTGAACGAGCGCTTTGCGGAGACCGGTCAGATCGGTTTCATCGCATCCAAGCGCCTGGACGGCAAGCTCATTCTGCCCGAAGCCATCAAGGTACTGCAGCAGAAAGGCTCCGCTTCTTCCGGCGGTTAATGAGAGGAGGCGGCGGTGATGGACGAGCTTCTTTCCAAAGTGAAAGCCAACCTTATCCTGGAACACACGGCGGATGATGAGCCGCTGAAAAGCTACATCACTGCCGCTGTTTCTTACGCCGAAAGCTACCAGCACATCCCGGAGGGCTATTACACGGAGAACCCTATGCCAGCCACCACAGAGCAAGCCGTCATCATGCTGTCGTCCCACTTCTATGAAAGCCGGGACGGCAGCACGGGCGGCTTCTTTGCGGATAACACCGGAGCGGCGCAGCAGGTGTGGAACACCGTCAATCTGCTGCTCCGCTTGGATAGGCGGTGGCAGGTATGAGCTTTGGAAAAATGAACGGCTTTGCCGACATCGTGGAAAGCCGTCAAGTCAAGGACAGCGAGGGCTTTACCCATTCCGAGGATGAAGTCCTCGCTTCCGTCCGTGTGTACCGGGAAGGTCGGCACGGCAGTCAGCGGTGGGCAAACCTCGCTGCATTCAGTGAAGCGACCGACCTGTTCCGCTTTCGATGTATTCCTGGGCTGACGGTCACTACCGACCAGTTTCTCATCTGCGATGACTGTCGCTACGACATTATGTCCGTGGAGGATGTAAAGGGGCGTGGGATGTACATTGAGTTGCTGGCAAAGAAGGAGGTGCCGACCGTTGGCTAAGTGCGATATGAAAATGCCGGAGGATTTCCTTCTGAAGATATCCAAGCTCGGCAGCAACTTTGACAGCGTGGCAGATACCGTCCTGCAGGCCGGTGGCGAGGTCGTGCTGAAAAGGGTCAAGAGCAATCTTTCCTCCGTCATTGGCAGAGGGACAAAATTCAAATCCCGCACCACGGGCGAACTGGAAGGCGCACTCGGCCTTTCGCCCTCCAAGCTGAACCGGGACGGCAACCACGACATCAAGGTCGATTTTGCCGAGCCACGCTCGGACGGCGGCAGCAATGCCAAGCTGGCCAACATTCTCGAATACGGCAAGCACGGTCAGCCCGCAAAACCGTTTCTGAAACCTGCGAAAACGGCATCCCGGCAGGAATGCATCGATGCCATGACCAAGGCGCTGGATGAGGAGGTGGAAAAGCTGTGAGTCTTCTATCCGATTTACAAACCATCGCCGAGCATTGCGGTGTTCCAGTGGAAACGGGTGTGTTCTCCGGCAAAGCCCCGGACACCTATTTTGTGATAACCCCGCTATCGGACAACTTTGAGCTTCACGCCGACAACGCTCCCGGCTGTGAGACACAGGAGGCACGGCTGTCCCTCTTCACAAAGGGCAGTTACACCAAACTGAAAAATGCACTCGTCCGAGCCATGCTGGGTGCGGATTTTTATATTACCGACCGCCGGTACATCGGCTTTGAGACCGAAACCGGCTATCATCACTACGCCATTGATGTGGCGCAAATCTACGAACTGGAGGAATAAGTTATGGCGACTATCGGTCTTGACAAACTGTATTACGCAAAAATCACCGAGAACGACGCCGGTGAGGAAACCTACGGTACGCCGTCCCAGCTTGCCAAAGCCATCTCCGCTGACCTTTCGGTGGAACTGGCAGAGGCGACGCTCTATGCCGATGACGGCGCTTCGGAGATCGTGAAGGAATTCAAATCCGGCACACTCTCCCTCGGCATTGACGATATCGGCTCTGCGGCGGCATCCGACCTCACGGGTGCGACTATTGACAAGAACAAGGTGCTGATTTCCGCATCCGAGGACGGCGGCGACCCTGTGGCGGTAGGCTTCCGTGCCAAGAAGTCCAACGGCAAGTACAAGTATTACTGGCTGTACCGCGTGAAATTCGGTATTCCGGCGACGAACCTTGCCACCAAGGGCGACAGCATTACCTTTTCCACGCCGACCATTGAAGGCACCATTCTGCGCCGCAACAAGGCAGACGCAGGCGGCAAGCACCCGTGGAAAGCGGAGGCACTGGAGGGCGATGTGACCGCTGCGACTATCACGAACTGGTATAAGGAAGTCTATGAGCCGACCTATACCACGACACCCGAAAAACAAGGTTAACGGAGGTAACGCACAATGGATAACGAAAGAACCGCAGTTATCAACATCGGTGACGAGGAGTACACGCTGCTCCTCACAACCAAAGCCACCAAGGAGATCGCCGGTCGCTATGGCGGGCTGGAAAACCTCGGCGAGAAGCTGATGAAGTCCGAGAACTTTGAAATGGCCATCGGAGAGATCGTGTGGCTCATCACGCTTCTGGCAAATCAGAGCATCCTCATTCACAACCTCAAGGATAAAGAGCATCCCAAGGAGCTGCTCACCGAGGATGTGGTGGAGCTTCTGACCACGCCCCTCGACCTTGCCGATTACAAAACCGCCATTACGGAAGCTCTCTACAAGGGCACCAAGCGGAATGTGGAAAGTGAGAAAGACGCAAAAAACGCGCAAGTCGGGTAACGGTCTCCGATGCGGAGCTGTTTACCCGGCTTCTTTATTACGGTCTTGCCCACCTGCATCTCAGCCAAGATGAGGTGTGGCTGATGCCGTTTGGACTTCTGCTGGATCTGTGGGAGTGCCACAAACAGTATAACGGGCAGGCTATTCCTGCTCACGAACACTACATTGACGATATTATCCCGGATGACATTTAAGGAGGTGACGGTAAATGGCAGACAGTTTCGGACTGAAGATCGGTCTTGAGGGCGAAAAGGAGTTCAAAAAAGCGCTGGCGGACATCAACCAGTCCTTCAAGGTGCTCGGCTCCGAAATGAAGCTCGCCACCTCTCAGTTCGATAAAAATGACAAATCCGTGGAGGCTCTCGCCGCACGGAATAAGGTGCTGCGAAAAGAGATCGATGAGCAGACTACAAAAATCGAAACTCTTCGTAAGGCTCTGCAGAATGCCGCCACCTCTTTCGGAGAGAACGACCGCCGCACCCAGAACTGGCAGATCCAACTCAACAATGCCGAAGCCGCCCTCAACGATATGAATCGTGAGCTGGACGAGAACGAGAAAGCCATCAAGGAGGGCGGCAAGGCTGCGGAGGAATCCGGCAGTAAGTTTGAAGGCTTCGGCAAGGTTCTCAAAACCGTAGGTGTGGCACTCGGTGCCGTGGTTGTTGCCGCAGGTGCCGCCGCCGTGAAGCTCGGAAAAGAGGTCATCGCTGCCTATGCAGACTACGAGCAGCTGGTCGGCGGCGTTGACACCCTGTTCAAGGACTCCTCGCAGGAGATCCAGCGGTATGCCGCCAGCGCATACAAAACGGCGGGACTCTCTGCCAACGAGTACATGGAGACGGTCACAGGGTTCTCTGCAAGCCTGATCCAGTCCCTCGGCGGTGATACCGAGAAGGCCGCAAAGTATGCGGACATGGCAATTACGGATATGTCCGACAACGCCAACAAGATGGGTACGGATATGTCCTCCATTCAGAATGCCTACCAGGGCTTTGCCAAGCAGAACTACACGATGCTCGACAACCTCAAGCTGGGCTACGGCGGCACAAAGCAGGAAATGGAGCGCCTGCTTGCCGATGCGGAGAAGATATCCGGTGTCAAGTACGACATTTCCTCCTACGCAGATGTGGTGGAAGCCATCCATGTCATGCAGGAGAGCATGGACATTGCAGGAACGACCGCCAAGGAAGCGGAAGCCACTATTTCCGGCTCTGTCAATGCACTGAAATCCGCCGTGTCGAACCTCATTGTAGGCTTTGGTGATGCGGACGCTGACATGGAGCTGCTGTGCAACAACATGGTGGATGCCTTCAAGACCGTGGTGGCGAACATCACCCCGGTTATTGAGAACATCGTGGCGGCTCTGCCCACGGCGCTGGATGCCCTGCTGACGGCTGTGGGTGAACTGCTGCCCACACTGCTGGAAGCAGTCACCGAACTGTTCTCGCAGGTGCTGGAAACGCTGCTATCCCTGCTTCCGCAGCTTATCCCGGCGGCTGTGTCTGCGCTCATGACCATCGTGAACGCGCTGATCGAGAATCTGCCCCTGCTTATTGAGGCAGCGGTGCAGCTGGTGTCTACACTTGTGACCGGCATTGCGGACGCGCTGCCCACGCTTATTCCGGCAGCGGTGCAGGCTATCGTCACCATCGTACAAGGTCTGGTGGACAGCCTGCCGATGCTCTTGGATGCAGCCTTGCAGCTTATAACAGGTCTTGCGCAGGGACTCTTGGACGCAATACCCGTGTTGATTGCCGCTCTGCCGGAGATCATCAACGGGATCATTACCTTCTTACTTGATTCGATTCCTCAGATCATCGAAACAGGCATTCAGCTTCTGACCTCGCTTGTTGCCGCATTGCCGGATATCATTATGGCAATCGTGGAAGCCATTCCGAAAATCATTGATGGAATCATCACTGCCGTGCTGAATGCCATACCGCTCATTATTCAAGCGGGCATTGATTTGCTGATTTCCCTCATTCAAGCCCTGCCGCAGATCATCACGACCATCGTGCAGGCGATTCCGCAAATCATCTCCGGTATTGTCAATGCCCTCATCGGGAACATCGACAAGATCATCATGGCAGGCGTTCAGTTGTTCGTTGCTCTGATTGAAAATCTGCCCACCATTATCGTAGAGATCGTCAAAGCGGTGCCGCAGATTATTGCGGGTATCGTGAAAGCCTTCGGCTCTCTGATGTATAAAATCGTGGAGATCGGCGGCAATATCGTAAAAGGCCTGTGGGACGGTATTACCCAGCTTGCCTCGTGGCTGTGGGACAAGGTATCCGGGTGGATCTCCTCCATCTGGGACGGCATCTGCGATTTCTTCGGTATCCATTCGCCCTCGAAGGAGATGGCATGGGTCGGTGAAATGCTGGTCAAGGGTCTTGCAGGTTCCATTGACGACAACGGCGATGAAGCGGTCAAAGCCGCCGAAGGTATGGCCGAGGACATCAACGGTGTCATGGGTGACCTTGCTCACGATATGCAGACGGCTCTGCCCACCGACTTTGATGTGAACGGCTCGATTCGCTCCGCCGTGGACGGCGTGGTCGGCAAGGCGGCATCCGCTTTCACCATTGCCCTGAACATTACGAATTTCAACAATTACAGCAGTGAGGATATCCGTCAGCTCACCAATGAAGTCATGGAAACGGCGAACCAGTTCGCCCAGCGGAAAGGAGTGGTATTCGCATGACCTATTTCACCTACAACGGCCGCAGTTCCGCTGAGTTCGGTCTGCATATCGAGAAAAAAGATGTGTTCTCCGCACCGGAGTACGATGCGGAGTTCATCTCCATTCCCGGCAGGAGTGGCGACATCATCAATCCCAACCGCCGATTTTCCAACATCAAAGTGACCTACACGGTGTTCCTCGCACGTAAGAATACCGCCGCCCTTGCCGATGTTCTACGGAACATCAAAGGTTGGTTGTACTCCGAGCCGGACAGATACCATGAGATCACCGACTCCTATGATGCGGAGTATTTCCGCTACGGCGTCATCTCCGGCACTCTGGACATTGAGGAACAGCTGAACAAGGTCGGCAGCTTTACCGTGACCTTCAACTGCAAGCCGTTCAAATACAGCTATGAGGGTCAGCAGACCATAGCGGTAGATGATTCCACGCTGACCGTCACCAACCCGACGGCGTTTGAAAGCCGACCGTACATCAAGCTATACGGCAGCGGTGCGGTAGCACTAATGATGCAGCCCCAAGGCCGAGGTATGATGATTTCCAATCTGGATGAGTACATCGAGATTGACAGTGAGCTGATGAACTGCTTCAAAGGCACGGCCATCAAAAATGACACAGTCAAAGGAGCGGAATTTCCAGTCCTCAAGCCGGGTGTTTGCACCATTAACTGCAATGGCGATGTGTCAAGGATTGAGGTCGTTCCAAGGTGGTGCTGCCTATGATCCCTGTACTCTATGCCGCAAATACTACGGATTTCAGCTCGTTCGGCCTTGGCGTACTGACGGACACCATCTCCTGCGAGGTCACCGAGGAACGAAACGGCGTATTCGAGTGCCTGCTCAAATACCCAGTCAGCGGTCAGCACTACGGGCTTATCACCAAAGAGTGCATCATCAAGGCAAAACCCAACGACACCTCCGCCGACCAGACATTCCGCATTTACCGCATCACGAAACCCTTAAACGGCATCGTCACCATCTACGGTCAGCACATCTCGTATGACCTTGCCAATGTGCCGGTGCTGCCGTTCAGTACCGATAACCGCTCTCCGCAGCTTATTCTCTCGCAGCTGCTTACCGGAGATACACGCTTCACGGGCTGGACGGACTATTCGGACGCAAAGGCATTCTCGGTCACGCAGCCGAAAAGCGTCCGAGCCTGTCTCGGCGGCACGGAAGGTTCCATGCTCTCCAAATGGCACGGCGAGTTTGAGTGGGACAACTTCACGGTAAAGTTCCATTCGCACCGTGGGCAGAAGACCGGCGTGGTCATTGAATACGGCAAGAACCTCACCGCCCTGGAGCAGGACGAGGACAACAGCGGCGTGTATACCGCACTGCTCCCGTATGCCGTGTACACCCCGGAAGGCTCGGACACCGAAACGGTGATCACGCTGCCGGAGATAACGCTCCCCATTGTGACCTCGGAGATCGTCCGGGCGAAAACGCTTATCATGGATTTCTCCGACCAGTTTGACGGAGTTGTGACCGAGGAAGCCCTCAGAGCAAAAGCAAACAGTTACATCAAGGTAAATCCGCTGGGAGCGACTATCCCCACGGTGAAGGTATCCTTCGAGCCGCTTTGGAAACAGCCGGGGTATTCGGCACTCCTGGAGCGGGTCAATCTCTGCGATACCGTCACCATCCGGCATTCACTGCTTGGTGTGAGCGTGTCGGCTATGGTCATTGAAACCGTGTACGACACCCTCGCCGAACGGTATGTGAGCATTTCCCTCGGTCAGAGCAAGTCCAGTATGATCACCACCATCTCCGAGGTGCAGTCCTCGGTTGATAAGGTGGAGTCCACGGTGGGACGCTTTCCAAAGCTGCTCCAAACCGCCATCGGTAAAGCCACCGGGCTTATCACCGGCCAGAGCGGCGGCTATGTGGTTATTAACACAGACAGCGAAAGCGGGCAGCCCTACGAGCTGCTCATTCTGGACGCTCCCTCCATTGACGAAGCCGTGAATGTCTGGCGGTGGAATGTGGGCGGCTTAGGCTTTTCCCATAATGGCTACAACGGCCCCTACGAAACCGCCATCACGGCAGACGGTCAGATCGTCGCAGACTTCATCACTTCCGGCTCTCTGGTAGCAAACATCATCAAGGCAGGTGTCATCCAGTCGCAGGACGGCTCGTCCTGGTGGGACTTGGAGAGCGGCGAAGTCGTGCTTCGTGCCTACGCCACCAGCAAGGAGGTCACCGAGGTCAGCGACCGCATTACCACCATTGAGGAACAGAAAATGCTCCGGCTCGTCATCATCTCGTCCAACGGGAACATCTTCAAGAACGGCAATGTAAAAACGCTGCTTTCCGCCAAGGTGTACTCCTGGGACGAGGACATCACCGACACGCTGGATGCCAACCAGTTTGTCTGGACAAGGGTGTCGGAGGATACAGAGGCGGACAAAGTCTGGAATGAACAGCATTTCGGCGGCGCAAAGTCCGTGGTCATCACCGGTGCGGATGTCAAAGTCCGCGCCACTTTTTATTGTGACCTCATTGACACCACGACCAGGCAGAGCCTGTTATAACGGAGGAATTCATTATGGCAACCGCAGAACCCACAACAGGAACCGGCAGAGTGCCCGTTCCTGATACAACAACTTTAAAGGAGGCTTCTCACATGAGCAAAGCACAAGGTCAGTTTACCATCATCGACTACAATGACGCACTGACGCTGACGGGGTACATCGGCTCGAACCTCGCCAAGACTCAGATGTATAACCCCGACAACGGCAGTTACACCCCCGACTGGAAAACGAAGAACCTCGTTCTGACACCCAGTCTGTATGTCATCGGCACCACTGCCGACCAGATCGCCACTGCCAATGTCACCTCGGTCAAGTGGTATGTGGGTGACAGCAACACCGCCATCACCGCGGGCACGAACTACGCCCTCAGTGGTGCCAAGAGTCACATCCTCACGGTCAAGGCCAATGTCATGGCGGAACTGCCCGGCATCGACTATCGCTGTGTCATCACTTACAAGGACGAAAGCACCGGTCTGTCGCTGACCCATCCGCTGACCATTTCCTTCTCCCGTGTGGTCAACGGTTCCGGCATCGTCGACCTGCTGGTCACCACGCCCAACGGAAATGTGTTCAAGAACGAGGAGGTCGCCAGTCTGACCGCCAAGGCCGAGCTGTGGCGCGGCTCTACGGTAGACACCACCAAGGTCAGCTACAAGTGGGCGGTTATGGACGCTTCCGTCACCGCCGCTTCTTCCACCGGCTATGATGCAGACTTCGGCATCGGCTGGCGCAAACTCTCGGATACCGCCGACAAATACACCGGCACGGCCACCAATACCCTCACGGTCTACGCCGCAGCGGTGGACAGCTACGCTGTGTTCAAGTGCTGTGCCCAGGACACGGATTCCGCATCCGCTTCTTATAACACGAAGTTTTTCGATGTGGCGACCTTCATCGACAACTCCGACCCGTTGCAGATCATCGTCACCTCCACGGGCGGCGATGTGTTCAAGAACGGCCAGGGCACGACTGTGCTGACCGCCGTCTGCTATCAGGCAGGCTCCGAGGTGGACGCAGCCGGAAACGGCAGTTACACCTGGACGAAGTACAACAAGGATGGTGTAGTCGATACCTCTTGGGGAACCAACGGCAGCAAGACCGGCAAGACCCTGTCGGTGTCCAGCGCCGATGTGGATACCAAGGCAACCTTTATGGTCGTTGTGGCACTTTAAGGAGGTGGTGAGATGATCGCATCGGCACAGTTCACGATTATCAGTCTCTGCGATGTGGTCACCTCGGACACGCCGCCGGAGAACCCCTATGAGGGGCAGCTCTGGGTGGATACTTCCGTGACCCCGCCGGAAACGAAGATATGGGACGGAAATGAATGGGTGGTGCAGAACGACATTGAAACGATCCGCACCACCATTTCCATTCTGACCGAGAAGGACGCACAGTTCCAGCAGACCATCGACGGGCTGAACAGCTATGTGGCGACCCTTACCGAAACGGTGGAAACAGTGTCCAACGACCAGGGCGTCCTGGAGGAACGGGTGCTGAACTCCGAAAGCCGTGTTTCGGAATTGGAACACACGGTGAATGGACTGTCCGTCACCATGCAGGAGCAGTACATCGGCGGCATCAACTATGTGCAGAATTCCTCTGGGCTGAACGGCATAACGGACGATTGGAGCTACTCCGGTACGGTAAAAACAGATACCTCCACCGATACCCAGAACAACACCATTTCCGACTCCTGCTTTGTGCTGGGCGCATACTCCTCGTTGTCGCAGTACATCCGAGGGGTGGTCCCCGGCACTTATACGATCTCGGTTCGGGCAAAGAAAACCTCGACCATGTCCGGGTATTTCTATGTAACCTACAACGGGAACAAAACCAAGTACCTGTTCAATAAGTCCACGGCGTTTGACTGGACGGATTACTCCGTAACGCTCACGGATGTGACCGACCCCACGTTGCGTATTTACTGCTACTGTCGGGATGCGTCCATTTATCTCGCCGACATCATGATCTCCGAAGGAGCGATTCCCCGAAAGTGGACGCCTGCTCCCAACGAGATCTACACTCAGGAGGTCAAGATCGACAAGCGGGGCATCGAGGTAACCAACAGCGCATCGTCCCAGCGGACGGTCATCACAAACACGGAGTTCGCCGGTTACTACAACGACGAGGTGATCTTCACCCTGAACAAGGACGAAACGCAGACCAAGAAAACCACGGTGGACGGCGAGCTGACCGTGGGCAAAACGAAGTTTGTCCCGATGCCGACGGCGTCCGAGGGGCTGAACATCGTCATTCTGGATTAAGGAGGGAAAGCTATGGCAACTTGGAAAAGTGCAGCATACGATGGGCGCTATCTTCAACTGGACATTTCAGAAAGCGTGAATGTGGTCGGTAACAGCTCAACACTTTCCTGGACGCTGACCTCTACCGGTGGCGCATCCACTTACTACACCATTGACACGACCACTGTAACGATCAATGGTACGACCGTATACTCAAAGGGCCGTACCTATTGGGATGACCGTGTTTTCCCGGCAAAGAAAGGTTCTGTCAGTGGCACGATTACTGTAGCTCACAACAGCAACGGCAGCAAAACGATTGCGGTCGGATTCTCGACCCGTGTTTATATCTACGGTTCACAGGAATACGGCGGCAGCATGACGCTGACTACCATTGACCGCTCTGCTCCCACAGTTACATTCAGTACATCGAATGTCACGGCAAACGGGTTCAAAATCTCCGCGACATCCTCGGCCACGGCGGACGTCTGGCAGTACAGTACAAACGGCGGTTCGAGCTGGACGCAGTTCTCAACGACGGCATCCACCAGCGCCAGCGTAACATTGTCCTCGCTCTCACCGAATACAAGCTACACGGTGAGGGTCAGAGCAAGGCGGCAGTACAACCATGTCTACGGCACTTCCGGCAGTTCCACGGTCAAGACGCTGGGCGGTGCTGTGGTGAATAGTGTCAACACGGTGACGGCGGACAATGCCACGGTTTCCATTACCATCAATGTGACCGTGTACGAAGCCTCCTACACCAATACGCTGGTGCTCAAAAACGGCAGCGCGACCATCCTGACTATTTCCGGGCTTTCCTGGTCGAAGGGCACGGCGAACCGCACGGTCACGCTGACATCGGCGCAGAGGACAACGCTGTTGAACGCTATGGCGTCCATCAAGTCGTTCACAGGTACCTTTGCGGTTTCGTCCTACAGCGGGTCTACGCAGATCGGCAGCACCTCAAGCAAGACCGCCACTGTACTGACCACGGCAACCAATTCTGCTCCAACCATAAGCGGATTCACTTATGCCGACAGCTACACGACCACGAAAAACCTCACAGGCAACGACCAGCTATTCGTTCAGAACTACTCGACCCTCAAGGTCACGCCCGGAACGGCAACTGCAAAAAACGGTGCCAGTATTTCCAACTACACAGCTTCCTGCAACGGGCTGTCATCCTCTAACACTACCGGCTCTGCCTTATCTGTTGGAAAGATCGCCAAGTCCGGCAGCGTAACGGTCACGCTCACGGTCACGGACTCCCGCGGTTATACCGCCAGCGTTTCCCAAACTATTACGGTCATCCCATACGCAAAGCCGAAGGTGTCCTCGGTGACGCTCCGACGAACCAACGACATTGAAGCGGAAATGCAGCTCAAATTCAGTGGCTCTATTTCTGCTGTGACCGTAGACGGGACGCAGAAAAACAGCGTGGTTTATGTGCGGTATCGTTACAAGAAAACCAGTGAGAGCAGCTACGGCAGCTACACCAGCATCTATTCCGGCACGACAAAAAGCGGAACCTCTTTCAGCTACTCCAATTTGGAACTGTGCAATCTGGATGCCAACAGTTCCTACGACTTCCATTTGCAGATCCAAGACAAGCTCTATTCTTTGAGCAGTCTGGATCTGTATTTTACTGTCCCGCAGGGTACGCCGCTCATTGCGCTTCGGAAAAAGAAGGTCGGCATCAACACGCCGGAGCCACAAGCCATGCTGGATGTTGCCGGAGATATGCGGGTGGATGGCTCACCCCTTGCGGATTTTGTCATTCAGCAAGGGACAAGCGGCATCTGGAATTACCGTAAATGGAAAAGCGGTACAGCGGAATGTTGGGGTCAGTATTCCTTTACGACCGCCATTTCGACGGCATGGGGCGTGCTCTATGAGAGCGGAGCAATTGCGCTCCCTAATTTTCCATTTACCTTCGCGGAAATTCCCCATGTCCATATCTCCACGGAGAACAGCAATTACGCCATGTTTGTGGAGCGAGGCAGTTCGAGTAGCTGGTCTACAACGACCAACCCCGGAAAGATATTTGCCGTAAGACCAAATACGGTACCATCGGCAACCTACAAGGTATCAATCTATGCCATCGGAAAAGTGTGACGCTCCGGCGTCACTTTTTTCATACACAAATTCAACTTTCAAAGGAGGACAAACAACATGAAAGAATTCTGGACGACCATTCAGGTGGTGTTCGCCGGTATCGGCGGCTGGCTCGGATGGTTCTTGGGAGGATGTGACGGCTTGCTTTATGCGCTTCTGGCTTTCGTGGTCATCGACTATGTGACCGGCATCATGTGCGCCGTGGTGGACAAGAAGCTGTCCAGCGAAGTCGGATTCAAGGGCATTTTCAAAAAGGTGCTCATCTTCGCTCTGGTCGGCATCGGGCATATTCTCGACACCCGCGTCATCGGCAGCGGCTCGGTGATGCGTACCGCCGTCATTTTCTTCTATTTGTCGAATGAGGGCGTGTCCCTGTTGGAAAACGCCGCATACCTGGGACTGCCTATTCCGCAGAAGCTGAAATCCGTTCTGGAGCAGCTTCATGACCGCAGTGAAAAGGAGGATGAATAATATGGCTTACACAAACAGTTCCCTGGTGTCCTACACCAAACTCAGCCCGAACCACTCCGGGCAGCGTACCCACAGCATTGACCGCATCACGCCGCACTGCGTGGTGGGTCAGTGCAGTGTGGAAACGCTGGGCAACATCTTTTTGCCGACCTCACGGCAGGCAAGCAGCAACTATGGCATCGGCGTGGACGGTCGGGTCGGGATGTATGTGGAAGAGAAAAACCGCTCCTGGTGCTCCTCCTCCGCAGCCAACGACCAGAGAGCTATCACCATCGAGTGTGCCAGCGACAACACCGAGCCTTACGCTTTCAAGGATGTGGTGTACAAGAGACTCATCGAGCTTTGCACCGATATCTGCAGGCGAAACGGCAAAACCAAGCTGCTCTGGCTGGGCGATAAGACCAAGACGCTGAACTACACTCCGAAGTCTGACGAGATGGTTCTGACCGTCCATCGCTGGTTTACGAACAAATCCTGCCCCGGCAACTGGATGTATGCCCGTATGGGCGATCTGGCATCCAGGGTCACGGCAGCTCTCGGCAGCGAGGTGAAGCCGGTCGAACCGACCCAACCCACCGGCACAATCAAAGCTGGCGACCTCGTGACCATTACGGGCAGTACCTACTACAACGGCAAATCCATTCCCGGCTGGGTGAAGAAGCTCTGCTGGTATGTGGTCGAGGTCAGCGGCGACCGTGCCGTCATCAATAAGGATGAATCCGGCAGGTACGCCATCATGTCGCCGGTCAAGACCTCTGCGCTTGCCGTGGCAGGCACGAAACCCGCCGGGGACTACCGCATCCACACAGTGGTGCATGGTGACACCCCTGTCTCTTATACACATCTGACGCTGCCGACGAAC
>ENA-OYYK01000103-OYYK01000103.1-human-gut-metagenome-genome-assembly--contig:-NODE-103-length-57772-cov-8.646707_pt1 | contig 57772 bp, 51 predicted proteins | sample MGYA00243247_ERZ653443 | MGnify/ENA primary metagenome ERZ653443 (study PRJEB26926, sample SAMN06165010) | human gut metagenome | biome: ENVO:00009003; feature: ENVO:2100002; material: ENVO:00002003... | reverse complement strand
CTCGTGGGCTCGGAGATGTGTATAAGAGACAGGGCGGGGACGCAGGCGTTATAAATTTCTATTCCTTTTATAAAGGGCCGAAGCCCGCAGCGACACAGGGGTTTTAATAAGGTTTTATTTCCTCTATGGGGGGACGAAGAACGGGGCGCAGCCACGTTCTTCCAGTGGGGGGTATCCCCCCCACGCCCGCCGGATGGTTCCCCCGAGGCTTTTTCTTTCTCCCCCATCTTTCTTTTTCACGCACGAAAAAGAAAGATGGGGTGCGGGCGCCACATTGGCGCAATCAGCCCGCGGGGTCATACCCCGCATACCTACGTAATACCCGATGGGGTATACCATGAACTTATGCTGGCAGATAGAAATTTAAAATTTTATAGACACCGCATGGTGTACGATTTTAAACTGGCCGATCACTGTGAAACCTGCCGGTATTACTACCAGCATTACATCCGCTGCGGCAACCGCTACGAGTCCCTTGGTAAGCGCTGAATGAATTACGGCCGGCGGCTTTTTCTGTAAGTTTCCTGCAAGATTTTGTCCGCGGTTCTTCCCAAGCGGGCGCGTGTATGGTACTATAAACCATACACGAGGCATAGAAAAATAAACGGCGCGGGCAGTGGAAGCGGCTGTTTAAAAAAACGGCGGGCGCGCCAACAATGGGCGCCGCTCGAGCATTATACGAAAGGGGCCGTGGACGATGAAACGGATAGTGGCGGGCCTTCTGACGCTGGCGCTCCTGGTCGGCGGGCTGGCGGGCTGCGCGCGGGAGCCGGCGCCGGAGGGGACGCTGACCGTCACCGTGCTGGACGTGGGCAAGGCCGACTGCATCCTTATCCAGGAATCGGCTGGCGGGGCCATGCTCATCGACACCGGAACCCGGGAGAGCGCCTCCGCCATTCTGGAGTTTTTGCGCGCGCGAGGGATCGACACCCTGGAGACGCTGCTGCTCACCCACATGGACAAGGATCACATCGGCGGGGCGGCCGCGATCCTGCAAGCGGTGAAGGCCGAGCGGGTGGTGCAGCCGGGAGCGAGCAAGGACAGCGGAGAATACACGGCCTATCAGGCGGCGCTGCGGGAAAAGGGCATCGAGCCCGAAATGCTGTGGAAGGCGGAGCGGGCCGATTTGGGCGGCGCGGTCGTCACCCTGATCCCGGGGCGGGAGCTGAGCTATAAGCAATCCAACGACTACTCGGTATTCACCGAAATCACATACGGCGATCACCGGTTCCTCTTCACCGGGGACGGCGAGAAGAAGCGGCTGCAGGAATATCTGGACGGGCGGCCGGATCCCTGCGATTTCCTGAAGGTGCCCCACCACGGGCGGGCGGAAAAGAACAGCGAGGCGTTTTTTGAGGCGGTGGCGCCGCGATACGCGGTGATCACCTGCTCCGAGGAGGAACCGCCGGAGGACGAGGTGCTTGCCCTGCTCAAAGCGGCGGGGGCCAAAACCTATCTGACCAGCGGCGGGATTGTGACCGCCGTCAGCGACGGCAGGACACTGACCGTCACCCAGTGAAGGAGGACGCGGACATGACGGAAAACAGGGCGGCGGCCAGCCGCATCGGGTATATGGACGGCCTGCGGGCCGCGGCCATGGTGGGCGTTATTCTCATCCATGTGTGCGCGAAGGCGGCCACGGCTTTGGCGGCGGACGGGGCGGCTTCGGCGGCGGACGCCGCTGAGATCCATCCCCGACAATCCAATAAAAATCGCACCTCAGGGGTCCCGGATATCCGGGACCCCTGAGGTGCTTAAAGGAAGAAAGATGAAAGAAGAAAGAGAGAGTAAAAGGAAAATGCGAAATATATCCAGTGATGCTTCCGAAGAAGCCGTCACGCTGCCTTAATTACCCCGGCCGCCGTTGCCCCGGCCGAAGAAGTAGTCATACAGGTCGCCGTAGGAATCCTGCTGACCCTGGTTCTGGTTGGGGGAATCGTCCTCGGTGCCGGTGGTCTGAGGCTGCTGGTCGAAGGTCAGGCTCAGGGTGATCTCCTGGCCGCCGCGCCACACCGTCAGGGTGACGGTATCGCCGGCCTTATAGCTCTTCTTGGCCATGGACAGGTCGCTCATGGAGGTGATGTCCGTGTCGTTGAGCTTGGTGATGACGTCGCCCAGCTGCAGGCCCGCCTTTTCCCCGGCGCCGCCCTTTTCCACGGCGTAGACGAACACGCCCTTGGTCACGTCGATGTTGTACTGGGCGGCCATCTGCTCGGTCATGCTGCCGGCCTTGATGGCCATATAGGCCTTATCGGTGACCTGGCCGTTTTCCATGATGTCGGTGATGATGGTTTGGACATCGCTGATGGGGATGGCAAAGCCGATACCCTCCACGGTGGTGTCGGAATAGCTGGAATACTTAGCGGACACAATGCCCACTACCTCACCGTACAGGTTCATCAGGGGGCCGCCGGAGTTGCCGGGGTTGATGGAGGCGTCCACCTGGATCATGTTGAAGGGGGTGCCGTCCACGTTGATGGCCCGGTCGCAGCAGGACACGATGCCCTGGCTCATGGAGAAGGTCAGCTCGCCCAGGGGATTGCCGATGGCCATCACTGTGTCGCCCACGTTGACGTCGGCGCTCTTGCCCAGGGTCACGGCCTGGAGGCCGGTGGCCTCGATCTTCAGCACGGCCACATCATAGTCACTGTCGCCGCCCACTACAGTGGCGGGATAGGTATCGCCGTTATACAGGGTGACGTTGACGCTGCTGGCGCCGGACACCACGTGCTGGTTGGTGACGATATAGCCGTCCTGGGTGATGACGAAGCCGCTGCCGGAGGAGGCGGACTCCACCTTCTGGCCGAAGATGTTGGTGGACACGGCGGAGCAGTTGATGGATACCACGCTGTTCACCGTGGAGGCGTACACCTCGGCGGGGGTCATCAGGGTCTGGCCGTCCACGGATTTGACGCTGACGGCGGAAGCCGTGCGGCCGGACTCCTGAATGGTGGCCTTGCCGCCCCGGCGGGCCAGGGACGCGCCGCCGAAGCCGCACAGGCCGCCGATCAGGGCGCAGCACAGAACCAGAGCCGTGACCTTGGTACCGGTCTTTTTCCAGAAGGAGCCCTTTTCCGGCTTGGGGGGCTGGGGGTCATCCTGGCAGGCGCCGGTGGTGTAGGCCACAGGCTCCTCCGGGGAGACCGGATCCTCCGGCCGGGATGCCGGCTGCCAGCTGGTCTGGCTGGGGTCGGGCTGTCCGGGCTGGGGCTCCCGGTCCTTGGAATAACTGTAATGATACAGGCTGTTTTCATCGTTGAAAGCGCCCTGATTGTTCTCGTCGTTGACACCGCTATACATAACTGTGAACCTCCTATTGTCGGGCGGGGCGGAATGTGGTATGATGTGGTATCATGCTCCGCCGCCGCTGTGGTTTTCCTTCCGATGGTTTATAGTATACGCGGAAACCTTAAGCGAAGCTTTAAGAAACGGCGGAAAAATTTGAACATTCTATGAAGAAAGGGGGCGGAAGCCCATGGTCAGGATCGAGGGGCTGAAGCTGGCTCCGGGGCAGGATGAGCAGCTGCTGCGGGGCAAGGCCGCCCGGCTGCTGCGGGTGCCGGAGGGGGACATTCTGTCCCTTCAGGTGCTGCGCCGGGCCATCGACGCCCGGGAGGAGCTGCACTTTGTCTATACGGCGGCGGTGACCCTGCGGCAGGAGAAGACCGCGCTGCGGCGGATCCGGGACCGGCGGGTAACGCCGTATACGCCGGAGGTATACCGGCTGCCGGAGACCCTGGCGGCCCCCGAGACGCCGCCGGTGGTCATCGGCGCGGGGCCGGGAGGGCTGTTCGCGGCCCTGGTGCTGGCCCGGTGCGGGCTGCGGCCCATCATCCTGGAGCGGGGCCGGGACGCCGTGACCCGGCAGCGGGACGTGGAAGCCTTCTGGCGCACCGGAGTGCTGGACCCGGAGTCCAACGTACAGTTCGGCGAGGGCGGCGCCGGGGCCTTTTCCGACGGGAAGCTGAACACCGGCACCCGGGACATCCGGCACCGGTGGATTCTGGAGCAGCTGGCGGCCTGCGGCGCGCCGGAGAGCATCCTCACGGACGCCAAGCCCCATGTGGGCACGGATATGCTCCATGTGACCCTGGTGAACCTGCGGCGGCAGCTGCTGGACCTGGGGGCTCAGGTGCGGTTCGGCCACCGGGTCACCGGACTGCGGGTCCGGGACGGAGCCTTGGAGGGGCTGGAGGTGTCGTCGCCGGAGGGGAGCTATGTGCTGCCGGCCAGGCAGGCGGTGCTGGCCCTGGGCCACAGCGCCCGGGATACCTTTGAAATGCTCCACGCCGCCGGGGTGCGGATGGAGCAGAAGCCCTTTGCTGTGGGGGTGCGCATCGAGCACCGGCAGGCGGATATGGACGCGGCGCAGTACCGGACGTTTGCCGGGCACCCGTGCCTGCCCGCCGCCGGCTATAAGCTGTCGTGCCACCCGGAAAACGGGCGCAGCGCCTTCTCCTTCTGCGTCTGCCCCGGGGGGCAGGTGGTGGCCGCCGCGTCGGAGGAGGGCCGGGTGGTGACCAACGGCATGAGCGAATATGCCCGGGACCGGGAGAACATCAACGGCGGCCTGCTGGTGAACGTGACCCCGGCGGACTTCGGCAGCAGCCATCCCCTGGCGGGCATCGCCTTCCAGCGGCGGCTGGAGGAGGCGGCCTTCCGCCTGGGCGGCGGAGGCTATGCGGCTCCCTGCCAGCGGGTGGAGGATTTTCTGGCCGGGCGGCCCTCCACGGGGCCGGGACGGGTGATCCCCAGCTATCGGCCCGGGGTCCGGTGGACGGACCTGCGGCAGTGTCTGCCGGAGTTCGTGTGGGAAACCCTGGCCCTGGCGCTGCCGATGCTGGACGGAAAGGTCCGGGGCTATGCCCAGGGGGACGCCGTGCTGACGGCAGTGGAGACCCGGTCGTCGTCGCCGGTGCGGATCATACGAGACAACAGCGGTCAGTGCAATGTCCGGGGGCTGTACCCCTGCGGCGAGGGGGCGGGCTATGCCGGAGGCATCCTGTCCGCTGCCGCCGACGGCATGCGCTGCGCAGAAAAAATATGGGAGGTATACGGTAAATGAGAAAAATCGCGGTGATGGAGGACTTCCTGACGCCGGAGCACCGGAAAAGGGTGCTGGCAGCGGCGGAAAAGCACGGCTTTGCGGTGGACTTTTACGGGCGGGGCAAGGCTCCGGCAGAGGGGCTGGACCAGTATGAGATCATCTACGGATGGTGCGAGCCCGGAGACCTGAAGCGGGCCACGGCGCTCAAGTGGTACTGCTGCGGCTTCGCCGGGGTGGACCAGCTGTCCGACGACAGCCTGTATGCCAGCCCCGACGTGGTGCTGTCCAACTCCTCCGGAGCCTACGGCCTCACCATCAGCGAGCACATCCTCATGGTGACGCTGATGCTGCTGCGGCGGATGCCGGAGTTCCAGGACATCGTCCGGCGGCGGGAATGGGTGTCGGAGCTGCCTATGCGGTCCATTTACGGCAGCCGCATCACGGTGCTGGGGGCCGGGGACATCGGCACCAACTTCGCCCGGCGGGCCAAGGCCCTGGGAGCGGGACACATCTGCGGCGTGTCCCGCAGCGGCCGGAACCCGGACCCCGCCTATGACCGGATGCTGCCCCAGGAGCAGCTGGACCAGGTGCTGCCGGAGACGGAGATCCTGGTGATGGCTCTGCCGTCGGTGGCGGACACCGTAGGCATCCTCAGCCGGGAGCGCATTGCCCTGCTGCCCCGGGACGCCATTGTGGTGAACGTGGGCCGGGGCACCGCCATCGACCAGGAGGCCCTGATGGAGGCCCTGAACGCCGGGCGCATCGCCGGGGCGGCCCTGGACGTGGTGGTGCCGGAGCCGCTGCCCAGGGAGCACCCCCTGTGGAGTACCCGGAACCTGCTGCTGACGCCCCACATTTCGGGGAATATGTCCTTGGGCTACACCTGCGACATCAACGTGGACATGTTCTGCCGGGATCTGGAAAACTACGCCGCCGGCCGTCCCCTGGAGCACCGGGTGGACCGGAAGCGGGGCTATTAAAAGCTTGTCCAAAAAGGCTTGCGAGCTGAGCAGGGCCGCCCTCCCGGGCGGCCCTGCTGCTTTATATTACTGCTTTGGCGCCTGCTTCATGGACAGGCTGATGCGGCGCTTCTTTTCGTCCACCTCCAGGACCGTCACCTTTACCACGTCTCCCACGGACACCACCTCCGACGGGTGGCGGATGAACTTATTGCAGACTTGGGAGATGTGGACCAGGCCGTCCTGGTGGACGCCGATGTCCACGAACACGCCGAAATCCACCACATTGCGGACGGTGCCCGTCAGCACCATGCCGGGGGCCAGGTCCTTGATCTCCAGCACGTCCGTCCGGAGGATGGGGGCAGGCAGGTCGTCCCGGACGTCCCGGCCCGGCTTGGCCAGCTCCGCCGCCACGTCCTGCAGGGTGGGAACGCCTACGTTCAGCCGGGCGGCGGTCTCCTCCCAGCCCAGGGCCTTCACCTTCTGGGGCAGGTCCGCCAGCCTCCCGGCGGCCACGTCGGCCAGGGTATAGCCGCACAGGGCCAGCAGTCCCTCCGCAGCGGCGTAGCTCTCCGGATGGACGCCGGTGTTGTCCAGCACAGACTTGCTCTCCGGCACCCGCAGGAAGCCCGCCGACTGCTGGAAGGCCTTGGGCCCCAGCTTGGGCACCTTCAGAAGCTGACGGCGGCCGGTGAAGGCGCCGTTTTCCTCCCGGTATTTCACGATATTTTTGGCGGTGGCGGCGTTCAGGCCGGACACCCGGCCCAGCAGGCTGGCGGAGGCGGTGTTCACGTCCACGCCCACGGCGTTGACGCAGTCCTCCACCACCCCGGACAGCGTCTCGTCCAGCCGCTTCTGGGGCATATCGTGCTGATACTGGCCCACGCCGATGGCCTTGGGGTCGATCTTCACCAGCTCGGCCAGGGGGTCCTGCATCCGCCGGGCGATGGACACGGCGCTGCGCAGGTTCACGTCATACTCCGGGAACTCCTCCGCCGCCAGCTTGCTGGCGGAGTATACGGAGGCCCCGGCCTCGTTGACCATCATATAGCTGACGCCGCCTCCCAGGGCCCGGATCATCTCCACCGCCATCTGCTCGGTCTCCCGGCTGGCGGTGCCGTTGCCGATGGCGATGTGGGTGACGCCGTGGCGGCGGACCAGACGGGACAGCCGGTCGATGGCCTCCTGCTTCTGGCGGGGGCCGTAGGTGGGGTACACCACGGCGGTGTCCAGCACCCGGCCGGTGCCGTCGATGACCGCCACCTTGCAGCCGTGGGCATAGCCGGGGTCCAGGCCCATGGTGACGTGGCCCTTTACCGGGGGCTGCATCAGCAGGGGCTTCAGGTTCAGGCCGAAGTTGGCGATGGCCCCCTCGCAGGCGGAGGCGGTGAGATCGGACCGGGCCTCCCGCTCCAGGGAGGGATAGATCAGCCGGTCATAGGCATCCTCACAGGCGGCCTTGATAAACTCCATAGCCCGGGACCCGGGTCGCACCACCGCCCGGCGCAGAGTCATCAGACCCAGCTCCCGGTCCAGCAGCACGGTGACGGAGAGGACGCCCTCCTTTTCGCCCCGGTTGATGGCCAGGACCTGGTGCCCGGCCAGCTTGGCGATGGGCTGGTCAAAGTCGTAATACAGCCGGTAAACGGTGTCCTCCTCCGTGGCGGCCAGACTCCGCAGATGTCCCTGCCGGCGCAGCAGCTCCCGCAGGGTCTTGCGGATGGCGGCATCGTCCGACAGCAGCTCTGCTACGATGTCGTTGGCCCCCTGGAGGGCGTCGGCCAGAGTCTCCACCCCCTTCTCCGGGTCCACATAGTCCCGGGCGGCCTCTTCCGGAGCCGGGCAGTCCCGGCCCTGGTCCAGCAGCAGAAGGGCCAGGGGCTCCAGGCCCTTCTCCCGGGCCACCGTGGCCCGGGTGCGGCGCTTCTGCTTATAGGGGCGGTACAGGTCCTCCACCTCCGCCAGGGTGGCGGCGCTGTCGATGGCGGCGGACAGCTCGTCGGTGAGCTTCCCCTGGCCGTCGATGGCGTTTTTCACCTCCTGGCGGCGCTGGTCCAGGTTCCGCAGATAGCTCAGCCGGTCCTCCAGGGTCCGCAGGGCGGTGTCGTCCATGCTGCCGTGCAGCTCCTTGCGGTAGCGGGCGATGAAGGGGATGGTATTGCCCTGGTCCAGCAGGTCGATGACGTTCTGCACATGGGCCAGGGGCTTGTCCAGCTCCCGGGCCAGAATTTCAGCAATGGTGGGCATAAAGTACTCCTTTCTTCCGGGGAAAAACCGGGACGGAGCCTGTCCGTCCCGGTTTTTTCACTTGTGATACAGGCGCTTGATCTCGTACCGGGGCTGGCAGCTGACGTGGATGCCCAGGCGCTTATAGAGCTTCTCGTCCTCCTCGGAGATAATGACGGAGAAGTGGGCGTCGCAGCCCCGGAGGTCGTCCAGCTTCTTCAGCACCCGCTCCGCCAGGGGGTTGGTGACGGCGGAGATGGACAGGGCGATGAGCACCTCGTCGGAGTGCAGCCGGGGGTTCCGGTGGCCCAGGTGGGAAATCTTCATGTCGCTGATGGGGGCGATGATGGACGACGGCAGCAGGTCCAGTTCCTTGTCGATGCCCGCCAGGGCCTTGATGGCGTTCAGCAGCAGCGCCGCCGAGGGTCCCAGCAGGGAGCTGTTCTTTCCGGTGACCACCCGGCCGTCCGGCAGGACCATGGCCCCGGCGGGGGCGGCGGTCTCCTCCGCCTTTTTCAGGCAGGCCGCCACGGCGGGACAAATATCCGGCGTGACACCGGCCTGCTGCATGATGATCTCCAGCTTGCGCACCACATCGTCGTCGCACTTGCCCCGGACCCGGTCCACCATCCCGGCATAGTACCGGCGGAGGATCTCCATCCGGGAGGCCTCCTGGCATACCGCATCGTCCACAATGGCGAAGCCCGCCATGTTCACGCCCATGTCCGTGGGGGACTGATAGGGGGACGTGCCCTGAATCCGCTGGAACATGGCGTTGAGCACCGGGAAAATCTCCACATCCCGGTTGTAGTTCACGGTGGTCTTGCCGTAGGCCTCCAGGTGGAAGGGGTCGATCATGTTCACGTCGTTCAGGTCCGCCGTGGCCGCCTCATAGGCCAGGTTCACCGGGTGCTTCAGCGGCAGGTTCCAGATGGGGAAGGTCTCATACTTGGCGTAGCCCGCCCGGACGCCCCGCTTGTTCTCGTGATACAACTGGCTCAGGCAGGTGGCCATTTTGCCGCTGCCGGGGCCGGGGGCCGTCACCACCACGATGGGGCGGGTGGTTTCGATATAGTCGTTTTTGCCCAGGCCGTCGTCGGACACGATGTGGGCCACGTCCGAGGGGTATCCGGCAATGGGATAGTGGCGATAGCTCCGGACGCCCAGAGCCGTCAGCCGCTTGATGAAGGCGTCCGCCGCCGGCTGCCCGGCGTACTGGGTGATGACCACGGAGCCCACATAGAACCCCAGGCCCCGGAACACGTCCATCAGCCGCAGCACGTCCTCGTCATAGCCGATGCCCAGGTCGCCGCGGATCTTCTTCTTTTCGATGTCTCCGGCGCAGATGGCCACCACGATCTCCACCTCGTCCCGGATGGAGGCCAGCATCCGGATCTTGCTGTCCGGCTGGAACCCCGGCAGCACCCGGGAGGCGTGGTAATCGTCGAACAGCTTGCCGCCGAACTCGATATACAGCTTGTCGCCGAATTGCTCCCGCCGGGCCCGGATGTGCTGGGCCTGGAGGGCCAGGTATTTGTCGTTATCAAAACCGATTTTCATATGTGCTCCCTCTTTCCGGTAATTGCTTTAACCTAACTATTATACACGACCGTGCCCGGAGAGAAAAGGCCTTTTTGCATTTTCCCCTCCGGCAAATTTGCCGGTTTTCGGGGCGGGATTTTGGGCGAAACGCGCCGTTGCGTTTTGCCCCCGGCGGGGGTATACTAAAAGGTACACCACATATGCAGGAGGATGCACACCATGCGCTTTCAGGTTTTGCTGAAAAAGGAAAACGTTCCGGGGACCAATTTCTTCCCCTTTTTCGAGACCGACGACATCCAGGAGGCCAAGGACTTCGCCATGCGGCTGGCCTTTGAGGAGTTCAACCTGGTGAAGGTCATGGACACCAAGCGCCAGGAGCTGGTGCGGGACTTTGACGCCGCCATCTATCGGGAGTAACGCGAATACGGACAAAAAAGAGGCGCTGCCGCGGCAGCGCCTCTTCTCAATTGGTGGATCGGGTAAATCAGAACCACAGGCCCCAGGCCAGGAAGCCCAGGCAGGCCACCACGCCGGTGAACAGCAGAACGATGACCAGATAGCCCATGATATCCCGGGCAGACAGCTTGGCAATGCCCAGAGCAGGCAGAGCCCAGAAGGGCTGGATCATGTTGGTCCACTGGTCGCCCCAGGCAATGGCCATGGCGGTGCGGCCGGCGTCGATGCCCAGGTTGGCACCGGCGGGCATCATGATGGGACCCTGAACGGCCCACTGGCCGCCGCCGGAGGGAACGAAGAAGTTCACGATACCGGCCGCCAGGAAGGACAGCATGGGGAAGGTGATGCTGTTGGAGATGTTCACGAAGAACTGGGAGATGACGCTGGCCAGAGACACGCCCTGCTCGTTGGCAGCCACCATCATGCCCATAATACCGGCATAGAAGGGGAACTGCAGCAGGATACCGGCGGCGCCGGCGGCAGCCTCGCCGATGGCGTCCACGTAGCGGCGCAGGTCACCGTGGAGCAGGATGCCCAGGAACAGGAAGATCATGTTCACGATGTTCAGGCCCAGGGTGAAGCCGTTCTGGACGAAGTAGTAAACGATGTAGGCAAACCCGGCCACCACCAGGATCACCCACAGGATCTTGGAGTGCTCGATGCGGTCAGCGGGGGTCTTGATCTCGTAGGTCTTGTCCTCCTCATCCTGCAGCAGGGTGGGGTCGATGCAGACGGTGTGGGCCTTGTCGGGATGCATGGCGTAGTTGATGAAGGGCATGGCGATCAGGATCACGACGCACATGATGATGTTCACGGGGTGGAACACGGTGGCGGTGATGGGGGCCTGATAGGTCACCTCACCGAAGGCCTTGCCGGCCACCAGGTCCAGGGGGATGGAGCCGGACAGACCCGCGTGCCAGATCACGAAGCCGGAGTAGGCGGAGGCGATCAGCAGAGGATAGTCCACGGTGGGAACGCGGCGGACCACTTCCTTGGCCAGCAGAGCGCCCACCACCAGGCCGAAGCCCCAGTTCAGCCAGCAGCAGATGGTGGAGACCATGGTGGTGATCACGATGGCCTGCATGTTGTTGTGGCACAGACCCGCCACAGCCCGCAGGGCCTTGCGGCAGGGCTTGGCGGAAGCCATGGCGGAACCGAATACCAGAACCAGGGCCATCTGCATGGAGAACGCCAGCAGGCCCCAGAAGCCCTTTGCGTCGCCCCAGGCGTTGAGCACCTTCAGCGGACCCATTCCCGTGGCAAACATGGCGCCGATGAAAACGATGATGCTCAGGATGATGGCGAACAGGAAGGCATCCGGCAGCCAGCGATTGACCACGCGAACGCAGCCGTTGGTGAATTTCTTGAACACAGACTCACTCTCCTTAATTTGGGGGCGCGGCGCACCGCGCTGTTTCGTTTTCCGGTCCGCCGCCCTATACGCAGCGGACCCGTCTGTGTTAATTCTATAACAGTCACAGAATGTTTACAATTGCCAAATCGCTGAATTTTTAACGAACATTTTGTGAAGTGTTACAGATTTCTCGGATTTTTCATATATCACGCTAAAATATCGCAGAAAAGCATAAAGAATCAATAAAGTAATGGAGTTTTCGCGTTAAGTTTTTGGTTGGAGTCACCGAGCGACAGAGCAATAAAAACGGATGAGATTCTCCGCTGCGGCGGACAGATTTTCCCGGCAGGAAACCCGCACCTGCTCAAAGGGCAAGGGCAGAGGATTGATGGGGAAGGCGGCGGTGAGGCCCAGCTCATAGGCCCGGGGCAGGGCGGAGACGTCCACCGCCCCGGCCAGGGCCGCGCAGGGAACTCCCAGCTCCCGGGCCCGCCGGGCCACGCCGATGACGGCCTTGCCGCCCAGGCTCTGGCTGTCCAGCCTGCCCTCGCCGGTTATGATCAGGTCCGCGTCCGCCGCCAGACGGGGGAAATCCGCCGCATCCAGCAGCATCTCCACCCCCGGCCGCAGCCGGGCGTTCAGCAGGGCCGCCGCCCCTGCGCCGAAGCCGCCTGCCGCGCCGCCGCCGGGCATGTCCAGCACGTCCCGGCCCGTGTCCCGGCGCAGCACCGCCGCCAGATGGGCCAGGCCCGCGTCCAGCAGCTGCACCATGTCCGGGTCCGCCCCCTTCTGGGGGCCGAACACGGCGGCAGCGCCCCGGGGGCCGCACAGTGGGTTGTCCACGTCGCACAGCACCGTCACCGGCGGCAGAGGCTCCAGGTTTTCGGCGCAGATGCGGTGGATATCCCCCAGCGTGCCGCCGGTGGGGACAAATACCCGGCCCCGGCTGTCGTAAAATTCCACGCCCAGGGCAGCGGCGGCTCCGCAGCCGCCGTCGTTGGTGGCGCTGCCGCCCAGGCCCAGCAGCAGACGCCTGGCTCCATGGCGGGCGGCGTGCAGCAGCAGCTGGCCCACGCCGTAGGTGGTGGCATCCGCCGGATGCAGGTCCGTTCCGGCCAGAGGCAGCCCCGCGGCGGCCGCCAGCTCCACAACGGCGGTTCCGTCAGGCAGCAGGCCGTAAAACCCCGGCGCCGTGCCGCCATAGGGGCCCGTGCAGGGGCATTCGATCCGCCGGCCGCCGCAGGCCGCCAGAAACGCCTCCACCGTACCCTCGCCGCCGTCGGCCAGGGGGATGGAGAGCACCTGTGCCCCGGGATCCGCCCGCCCGATGGCCTCCCGGGCCACGGCGCAGAAGTCCCGGGCGGACAGGGTGCCCTTGAAGGAATCGGGGATGAGAATGTATTTGTGCATATTGCACCTCCCGGTGTAGCTTGTTGTCCATAGGATACTCCATCGGGGGAAAAATAACAAGAGGGCACGGCCCAGCCGCGCCCTCCTGGGGGTGTCCTCCCAATTGTACCATTTTCGGCGGCAATCCGCCCCCTCCCCCGGGCCGCCGAGGGCAGCGGGCCCTACGGACTTGGCTCTCCCTTTGGGAGAGCTGTCGGCGCAGCCGACTGAGAGGACCCGCGTCCCCCGCCTTTTGTTCACCGGATCTCGATGGCCCCTACCGGGCAGCTGTCCGCCGCCTCCTGGGCCGCCAGCCGGCACTCCTCCGGCACCGGGCCGCTGATGGCCCGGGCGGGTTCCCCGGGATCCAGGGTGAACACGTCCGGGCACACCGCCGGACACAGCCCACACTGGATGCACGTTTTCGCATGGACCATAGCCTGCATATTCCGCCCCTCCTTTCCGTTGATCTGCCCATAGTCTGCCCCGTTTCCCGGGGAATTATCGCCTGCTGCCTTGCCCGGGGCAACAAATCATGCTATACTGACAGCATGTATGTATAAAAGGAGTGCGTTTCCATGTCTGATACCATCGCCGCCATTGCCACGGCCCCGGGGCCGTCGGCCATTGGCGTGGTGCGCCTGTCCGGGCCGGACACCTGCACCGTGCTGGACCGGGTGTTCCGCCCGAAAAACGGCCGCCCCATGTCCCGGCAGGAGCCCCGCCGCCTGGTGCTGGGGGACGTGCTGGACCGGGACGGCCAGGTCATCGACAGCGCCCTGGCGGTGCTGTTCCCCGGCCCCGGCAGCTACACCGGCCAGGACTGCGGCGAGCTGCAGTGCCACGGAAGCCCGGTGGTGCTGGACGCGGCCCTGGCCGCCATGCTTGCCGCCGGAGCCCGCCAGGCCAAGGGCGGCGAGTTCACCCGCCGGGCCTTTCTCAACGGCCGCATGGACCTTTTGCAGGCGGAGGCCGTGGCGGACCTGATCGACGCCGAGACCGCCCAGGCGGCCCACAACGCTGTGGGCCAGCTGGAGGGAGTCCTCAGCCGCACCGTCACGGAGATCTACGACGGCCTCATGGCCATTGTCTCCCGGTTTTACGCCGTGGTGGACTATCCCGACGAGGACATCGGCGACCTCCAGCGGGAGGACATGCTGGATACCCTCCGCCGCGCCGAAAACCGGCTGGAGGAGCTGCTGGCCACCTTCTCCCGGGGAAAGCTCCTGAAATTAGGGGTCCCCACGGTGATCCTGGGCCGCCCCAACGTGGGCAAGTCCTCCCTGCTCAACGCCCTGCTGGGCTATGACCGGGCCATCGTCACCGACGTGGCCGGAACCACCCGGGACACGGTGGAGGAAAAGGTCCGGGTGGGCCATGTGCTGCTGCGCCTGTGCGACACGGCGGGCATCCACCAGACGGAGGACGCCGTGGAGAAGATCGGCGTGGAGCGGGCCCGGGCCGCCGCCCGCCAGGCCTCCCTGGCCCTGCTGGTGCTGGACGGCTCCACCCCCCTGACCGATGCCGACCGGGAGGCCATGGACCTGGCCCGGCAGGCGCCCAACCTGCTGGTGGCGGTGAACAAATCCGACCTGCCCCGGGCGGTGGACATCGACCGACTGGCCGACGAGTTCGACAACGTGGTGTCCCTGTCCGCCCGCAGCGGCGAGGGGGTGTCCGTCCTGTGCGACGCCATCGGGGCCATGTACCCCGCCGGGGAGGGCCGCCCCGGGGAGCTGCTGACCAATGCCCGGCAGGCCGACGCCGTGTCCCGGGCTCTGGCCTCCGTCCGCAGCGCCCGCAGTGCCCTGCGCATCGGCATGACCCCGGATGTGGTGCTCACCGATGCCGAGGCCGCCCTGGAGGCCCTGGGGGAGCTGAACGGAAAGCACATCCGGGACGACCTGATCCAGACCATTTTCTCCCGCTTCTGCGTGGGAAAATAAAAAGACACAAAAAACGCCGGGACAGGGCTTTCCGTCCCGGCCTGTCCCGGATAAAAACCGGGACAAAGCCCGGCTTTTGCGGGATGTCCCGCCGGAAACCGGGACAGCTTTTGGGGAGGTTTTATGGACAGGAGTGAGGCAAAGAAAAAGGACCAGCTGCCCGCCTGCCCGGTGGAGACCACGCTGACCTTGATCGGCGACAAGTGGAAGGTGCTGATCCTCCGGGACCTGATGCCGGGCACCAAGCGCTTCGGCGAGCTGAGAAAATCCGTGGGTGATGTGTCCCAGAAGGTGCTCGCCGCCCAACTGCGGGACATGGAGAAAAGCGGCCTGGTCCACCGGGAGGTCTATGCCGAGGTGCCGCCCCGGGTGGAGTATTCCCTGACCCCGCTGGGCCGGAGCCTGAAGCCCATTCTGGACTCCATGTGGGCCTGGGGCGAGGGATACAAGGCATCCCTGGAATGAAAAACCGTCGTGAAGCGCTTGAAAAAAGAAGCGCTTCACGGCGGTTTTTTGTTATTTTTTCAGCAGAACATAGGTGACGCCCCGGTTTTCGGCGTCCAGATCCCGGTCCTGCCGCAGCCGGGGGCACAGGGCCAGCCACCGGCGGGCCTCCTGGTTGAAGATGCTGAACTCCTCCCCGGGCAGAAAGCACAGCTCCTGCTGCCGCAGCCAGGTGCGGCAGGCAGTGCGCAGCCGCCCGCCTTTGCCGGAGGAGCCGTAGCCATGGATCAGCTTCATGGCCGGGGTCCCCATTTTCCGGGCGGCCTCCACCTCCGCCGCCAGGCGGCGGAGGGCTTCCGCGGCGTCGGGCCGCCCCAGCTCCAGATTCAGCTCCCGCACGGGTCTGTCCATGGTTCTCCTCCTATCAGTGCAGCGAAATAGGCAAACAGGGCCTCTGCCCCGGGGGCGTCCGCCCGGCGCAGGCCATAGCTCTGGCGCTCCGGGTGCCACTGGACCCCCAGCACCGGCAGCTGCCGGTGGACCGCCGCCTCCACCACGCCGTCCGGGGACCACTGCACCGCCTGTAAGGGCGGGGCCAGGCGGTCCACCGCCTGGTGGTGGCAGCTGGTGACGGCGGGAGCTTCCCCCAGCAGACGGGCCATCAGTCCCTCCGCCCGGGTGGGGTGCACCAGATCGCCCCGGGGCAGCTGGTGGCCGGGGATATCCCGCAGGGTCCCGCCCCAGTGGACGTTCAGGGCCTGGAGTCCCCGGCAGATCCCCAGAATGGGCCGCCGGGACCGGGCAAAGGAGTCGATCAGAAAGGACTCCGTTCCCGGAAGGGGGCCCCGGATGTCCCCGCCGCCGGGCAGCAGCAGTCCCCCGCAGTCCAGACTGCGGTACAGGTCCCGGCACAGGACCACCCGGGCCCCGGCGCTCTCCAGTGCCGCCAGATAGTTTTCATATTGACCCGGCACACCGTACAGATAAACAGCAGGCTTCATAGCGTTCCCCTCCCCTGTCTATTATGCGGCGGCGGGGAAAATTATGCCGGGACGGCGGACAAAACAATAAATCCGAACCCACGGCCAATCGGCAAAGGGTTCGGATTATATTGTGTTGGTGGACCTGAAGGGATTCGAACCCTCGACCTCTCGGATGCGAACCGAACGCTCTCCCAGCTGAGCTACAAGCCCATATGAACAGGGCAGCACACCCTGCTCATCTATTATACACATTTCCCGGCGGATTGCAAGCATTTTCTTCCCCAGCGGGCAAAAATCCGGTTCCGGCGGCGGGGCGGGAGCCGATTGTAAAGCCTTCTGATTTGTGATAAAATGCATGCCGGACCATAAAAGACAAAGGAGGCGCGCCATGGACCGGGAAGCCTTTGACCGGAAATATGCCGCCCGGCTGAACCGCCAGCAGCAGGAGGCGGTGCACGCCGTGGAGGGCCCTGTGCTGCTGCTGGCGGTGCCCGGCAGCGGGAAAACCACCGTGCTGGTGACCCGCCTGGGTTATATGCTGTGCTGCTGCGGCATTGCGCCGGACCAGATCCTCACCATGACCTATACCCGGGCCGCCGCCGGGGAGATGAAGCAGCGCTTTGCCGCCCTGTTCGGCCAGGACTGCCCCCATCCCCCGGAGATCCGCACCATCAACGGCGTATCCTCCAAGATCATCGCCTACTATGCCCAAAATTGCGGCAAAAGGCCGCCCTTCATCCTGGCGGAGGACGAAAGCGCCCTGGCGAAGCTGGTTTCGGACCTGTACCGGGACCTGTGCGGCGAGTACCCCACCCAGAGCGTGGTGAAGGAGCTGCGCAAGAGCATCGCCTATGCCAAAAATATGATGCTGCCGGAGGAGCGGCTGGGGGAGCTGGACACCGGCTTCGAGAAATTCCCGGAGCTGTACCGGGAATACGGCAAGGCCCTGCGGGACAATAAATGGATGGACTATGACGACCAGATGGTGTACGCCAAGAAAATCCTGGAGCTCCACGAGGATGTGCGGACCCATTTTCAGAACCGCTTCCCCTATATCTGCGTGGACGAGTCCCAGGACACCTCCCGGATCCAGCACGCCATCATCCGCCTGCTGGCCGGGAAAAGCGGCAATATCTTCATGGTAGGCGACGAGGACCAGAGCATCTATGGCTTCCGGGCCGCCTATCCGGATGCCCTGATGCAGTTTGAACAGACCTATCCCGGGGCCCGGGTGCTGCTGATGGAGGAAAACTACCGCTCCACGCCGGAAATTCTCCGGGCGGCGGACGCCTTCATCCGGAAAAATCACCACCGCCGCCCCAAGACCATCCACCCCACCCGGGCCTCCGGCGCTGCCGTCCGGGTGATCTACGCCATGGACCGGGCCGACCAGTACCCCTGGCTGGTGAATATGGCGGCCAGCGTCCGGGAGGAGACGGCGGTGCTTTACCGCAACAACGACAGCGCCCTGCCGCTGATCGACCTGCTGGACCGGGGCGGGATACCCTATCGCTGCCGCCGGATGGACGACGCCTTTTTCACCCACCGGATCGTGGCGGACATCCGGGACATCATCGCCCTGGCCCATGACCAGACGGACGCGGAGACCTTCCTGCGAATTTACTACAAGGTCGGCGGCGGAATCTCCAAAAAGGCGGCGGAGTATGCCTGCCAGAAAATCCGGGCCACCGGAGGCTCCATCCTCCGGGAGCTGCTGGGCTTTCCGCAGCTGTCCCAATACGGCCGGGACAGCGCCGCTGCCCTGCTGACCATGCTGCCCATGCTTTTGCAGGACAACGCCGCCCAGGGCCTGAGCCGCATCTGGGACGGCCTGCGCTACCGGGACTATGCGGAGCGCCAGAAGCTGGACGGCGGCAAATATGAAATTCTCTGCCTGCTGGCCCGGCAGGAGACCGGGCTGGAGGGGCTGTGCCGCCGCCTGGACGAGCTGCAGGCCCTGGTGTCGGCCCCCTCCCTGCCCTGCGGCGGGGGACTGATCCTGTCCACCGTCCACTCCAGCAAGGGCCTGGAGTACGACACGGTGTATCTGCTGGACGTGCTGGACGGCATCCTTCCGGCGGTAACGGAGCCGAAGGACGCCGGGCAGCAGGACCAGTATCAGGAGGAGCGGCGGCTGTTCTATGTGGCCATGACCCGGGCCCGGAACCGGCTGTATCTGTTCTCCTGCCGGAATCGGGAGTCCGCCTTTGCCGACGAGCTGCGCCGGGGGCTGCCCCGGGAATACATCGGGCCGGAGGACGTGTTCGCCTCCCTGAATACGGAGCCGTGCGGAAAGCACTATCGCCACGCCGAAAAGGGCGGCGGCGTGATCCGGGCCTGCTGCCGGGGGCAGTGCATGGTGGCCTATGCCTCCGGCGAGACGGAGTTCCTGACCCTGGGCCAGATGGTGGACCGGCGGGCCGTGGCCTGGAGGGCCCCGGACCGGCCGGCTCCGGCGGCATTGCCCCGGGAGCAGGCGGCGCTGCCGCCGTCCGGGGTCCGTCCCGGGCAGAGGGCCGTCCACAGGGTTTTCGGACCGGGAACCGTGTTGTCCTTCCGGGACCCCATCGTGGAGATACGCTTTCCTGCCAAGGGGGACAAGAAATTCGTCCTGTCCGACTCGGTGCAGCGGGGGCTGCTGCGCCTTGAGGAGTGAGGGAGTGCCGGAATTTTTTTCCAGATTCAGGAAATCCCTGCATGATACTGTTCACTCTGGGGAAACATAAACAGTGAAAAAAGTAGATATGTCAGGGACGTTGTATAAGGAAATTGTATGACGCATTCGCCGAAATGTGTTGCATTTTTTGGGGCGTGTATTATAATATGGACATACCCGCAGTTCTATCAGGCAAATACAGACAAGAAGGTGATCAATTATGGAACTTCAGATTCAGGATCTTGTTTCTTCCATCAAAAAGGACGGCATCGACAGCGCAAATCAGCAGGCCGCCGCGATCCTGGCCGACGCCCGGAAGCAGGCGGACGCCATCATCGCCGACGCAAAGAGTCAGGCGGATAAGCTGCGGGACGACGCCAGGGCCGAGATCGAGGTGTTCAAAAACAGCGCCCAGCTCAGCGCCCAGCAGGCCAAGCGGGACGCAGTCCTGGCCTTCCGGCAGGAGGTGCAGCAGGAGTTTGAGAAAATCCTGGCCGCCGACGTGGGCAAGGCTCTGGACCAGCAGACGCTGGCCAAGCTCATCCAGGCAGCCCTCCAGGGAGAGGACGTTTCCGGCTACGCCGTGGAGGTGGGTCAGGTGACGGACGGCATCCGCCAGCAGCTGGCCCAGGAGCTGAAAAACGGCCTGGAGCTCCGCCCCTCCAAGAAGGTGGGCGCAGGCTTCCGGCTGGCCGCCAAGGACGGCTCCGGCTATTTTGACTGCTCCGACCAGGAGATCGCGGAGATGCTCATGCCCTTCTTCCGGGATATGCACCTGTAAGGGGGCGGCCTATGGCTTCCTACTACTATCTCATCTCCAGTCTGCCCATGCTCCGGACCCAGGGCGAGCCTCCCATGGACTACGCCGCGTTTCTGGCCATGTGCCGCTCGGCGGTCAGCGCCGGGGTATACCGGACGCTGGAGGAGCTGACGGTGGACTCGGACAAGGGGCCGCTGCTGTCGGAGTGGGCCGGGTTTTACAAGGCCCTGTGCCGGGAGCTGACCTATCAGCGGAATGTGAAGCTGGGACGGCCCTGCGCCGTGCCCTCCGACCGGGACGCCGGCATTGTCCAGACGGTGACGGCGGCGGTGAACGCCGAAAATCCCCTGGAGGGGGAGCGGCTGCTGCTGGACCTGGAATTCCGCCGCCTGGACGGCATGATCGGCCTGCACAACTTCGATGACCACGCCCTGTACGGCTACGCCATGAAGCTGCAGCTGCTGGAGCGGCAGCGGACCTTCCGGTATGAGTCCGGCAAGCGGGCCTTCGACGGCCTGATGCAGAACATCCGCCAGCAGGTTTCCAGCCTATAACGAAACAGGAGAATCAAAATGGACAAAGTGACAGGATATGTGACCGGAGTGAACGGGAATCTGGTGGCAGCCACCTTTTCCGGCTCCGTCCGAAAGAATGAAGTGGGCTATGTCCTGGTGGGCGATGACCGGCTCAAGGGCGAGGTCATCCGCGTCAACGGCGACACGGCCAGTATGCAGATCTATGAAATGACCAACGGCATCCAGGTGGGCGACAAGGTGGAGCTCTCCGGCGAGCTGATGAGCGTGGAGCTGGGCCCGGGCCTGCTGACCCAGGTGTTCGACGGCCTGCAGAATCCCCTGCCGGAGCTGGCGCAGCAGTGCGGCTTCTTCCTGCAGCGGGGCGTGTATCTGGATCCCATCCCCAACAAGGACTGGGAGTTTACCCCCCTGGTGAAGCCCGGTGACCACGTCACCGCAGGCGACGCCGTGGGCAGTGTGCCCGAGGGGCTGTTTACCCACCTGATCATGGTACCCTTCGGCCTGAAGGACGAAGGGTGGCGGGTGAAATCCGTCCGGGAAAAGGGCGTGTACAACGTCCGGGACACCGTGGCGGTGCTGGAAAACGACAACGGCGAGGAGAAGGAGCTGACCATGGTGTTCTCCTGGCCCGTGAAGCAGCCTATCCGCTGCTATGAGGAGCGTCTGCGCCCGGATGAGACCCTGGTGACCAAGCTCCGCTCCATCGACACGTTCCTGCCGGTGGCCAAGGGCGGCACCTTCTGCGTGCCCGGCCCCTTCGGCGCCGGCAAGACGGTGCTTCAGCACATGGAGGCCAAGAACGCCGATGTGGACATCGTCATCGTGGCCGCCTGCGGCGAGCGGGCCGGCGAGGTGGTGGAGGTGCTGAAGGAGTTCCCCGAGCTGGTGGACCCCCGCACCGGACGCTCCCTGATGGAGCGCACCATCATCATCTGCAACACCTCCTCCATGCCCGTGGCTGCCCGTGAGGCGTCGGTGTACACCGCCGTCACCATGGCGGAGTATTACCGCCAGATGGGTCTGGACGTGCTGCTGCTGGCGGATTCCACCAGCCGCTGGGCCCAGGCCATGCGTGAGATGAGCGGCCGTCTGGAGGAGATCCCCGGCGAGGAGGCCTTCCCCGCCTATCTGGAGTCCGTCATTGCCTCCTTCTATGAGCGGGCCGGTAAGGTCCGGCTGAAGAACGGCAAGATCGCCTCCGTCACCATCGGCGGCACCGTGTCCCCCGCCGGCGGCAACTTCGAGGAGCCCGTGACCCAGGCCACCCTGAAGGTGGTGGGCGCGTTCCACGGTCTGTCCCGCGAGCGGTCCGACGCCCGCAAATACCCCGCCATCCACCCCATCGACTCCTGGTCCAAGTACCGGGGCGTGGTGGATATGGACCGGGTGGAGCAGGCCCGCAGCATCCTCAAGCGCAGCAACGAGATCAACCAGATGATGAAGGTCATCGGCGAGGAGGGTACCTCCGCCGAGGACTATATCGTCTATCAGAAGGGCGAGCTGCTGGACGCGGTGTATCTGCAGCAGAACTCCTTCGATCCCATCGACGCGGCCTGCGATCCCGACCGTCAGATCCACGAGTTCAACGTGCTGTATGACGTGCTGACCCGGGATTTCGCACTCAGCGACAAAAAAGAGATCCGCGCCTTCTTCAACCAGGTCCGGCAGGAGTTCCTGGACTGGCACAACACCGTGTTCCGCACCCCGGAATTTGAGGCCCAGGAAAAGCGGCTCAAGGACTTTTACCTGAGCAAGGCAGCGGGTTGAGAGGGGAGTCAATATGCAGAAAGTTTACACGAAAATTGAGTCCATCGTGGGTAACGTGGTCACGGTCCGGGCCTCCGGCGTCCGCAACGGCGACCTGGCCCTGGTGGGCGACAGCTATGCCAACGTCATCAAGCTGGACAAGGACCTGGTAACGCTTCAGGTGTTCAGCGGCACCCAGGGCGTCAGCACCACGGACCCGGTCCGGTTCCTGGGCCGCCCCATGATGGTGTCCTTCTCCGACCACCTGCTGGGCCGCATCTTCGACGGCGCCGGTGTCCCCCGGGACAACGGCCCCGCCCTGACGGAGAACATGATCCCCATCGGCGGCCCCTCCGTGAACCCGTCCCGGCGTATCGTGCCCAACAAGCTGATCCGCACCGGTATCCCCATGATCGACGTGTTCAACACCCTGGTGGAAAGCCAGAAGCTGCCCATCTTCTCCGTGTCCGGCGAGCCGTATAACCAGCTGCTCTCCCGCATCGCCATGCAGGCCCAGGTGGACATCATCGTCCTGGGCGGCATGGGCCTGAAGTACGACGACTATCTGTACTTCCGGGACACCCTGGAAAAGAGCGGCGCCATGGGCCGCACGGTGATGTTCATCCACACCGCCTCCGACCCCACCGTGGAATGCACCCTGGTGCCGGATATGGCCCTGGCCGTGGCGGAGCAGTTCGCCCTGGCCGGCAAGCGGGTGCTGGTGCTGCTGACGGATATGACCAACTACGCCGACGCGCAGAAGGAAATGGCCATCACTATGGAACAGGTGCCCTCCAACCGGGGCTATCCGGGCGATCTGTACAGCTGCCTGGCCGCCCGCTATGAAAAGGCTGTGGACTTCGAGGGCGCGGGCTCCATCACCATTCTGGGCGTCACCACCATGCCCGGCGACGACGTGACCCATCCGGTGCCCGACAACACCGGCTATATCACCGAGGGCCAGTATTACCTGAAAAACGGTCACATCGAGCCCTTCGGCTCCCTGTCCCGTCTGAAGCAGAATGTCAACGACAAGACCAGAAGCGACCACCGGGCCCTGATGGACGGCATGATCCGGCTGTACAGCGCCTATAAGGAGAGCCTGGAAAAAAAGTCCATGGGCTTCATGATGTCCGAGTGGGACGAAAAGCTGCTGAAATACGGCCACCTGTTTGAAACGAAGCTGATGGACCTGAGCGTGAATATCCCGCTGGAGGAGGCGCTGGACCTGGGCTGGGAGATCCTGGCCGAGTGCTTCGAGCCCAATGAAACCGGCCTGAAAACGAGCCTCATCCAGGAGAGATGGCCCAAGCGGTCCGCCGTGGAATGAGGGTGCGCCTATGGCTGTCAAACTTACCAAAAATGAATTGAAGGTGCAGAAGGACCGCCTGAAGCAGTTCCAGCGGTATCTGCCCACCCTCCAGCTGAAAAAGCAGCAGCTGCAATCCGTGGTGATGCAGGTAACGGCCCAGCTGGAGCAGGTGGAGCAGCAGCGCCGGGCCGCCGTGGCGGGACTGGACGACTGGGTGGCCGTTTTCGCGGAAAACGACAGCTTCCCGGCGGACAAGCGCCTGGAGACCCTGATCCGCCCCCACCATGTGGTGTGCGGCGAGGAGAACATCGCCGGTGTCACCGTTCCGGTGTTCCAGGAGCTGAGCTTTGAGGAGATCCAATACGACGTGGCGGACTATCCCCTGTGGGTGGACACCGCCGCCGTGCGCCTGCGGGAGATCGCCCGGCTGGACGCTCTGGAAAAGACCCTCCGCCGCCAGGTGGAGCTTCTGGAGCAGGAGCTGCGCTCCACGGCCCAGCGGGTGAACCTGTTTGAAAAGGTCAAGATCCCCGAGGCCAAGGAGAACATCCGGGTCATCGGCATCTACCTGGGCGACCAGCAGACCTCCGCCGTGGTGCGGGGCAAGATCGCCAAGAAGAAGCTGCAGGAGGTGAGCGGATGATCGAAAAAATGAAGGTCGTCCACATTGTGGCGGCCGCATCGGAAAAAACCGCCCTGCTGGACCGGCTGCGGACCCTGGGCATCGTCCACTTCGCCGAAAAGGCCAGCGCCGACCAGCGGCATCTGGAGCGCTTTGCGCAGCTGTCCCGGATGGACATGGCCCTGCAGGAGTACGTCGGCCCGGGCCGGGAGACCGCGCCCATGTCCGACAAGGACTTTGAGCCTTTTTATAAGGAGCTGGCCGACTGCCTGGAGCGCCGCAAGACCCTGCAGGAGAAGAAAACCGCCGCCGGTGCGGCGGCGGAGAAGCTGGCCGAGTGGGGCGACTTCTCCCCGGAGGAGCTGCGGGAGCTGAAGGACCAAGGCTTCGACATCCACGTCTACCGGACGGATAAAAAGACCATGGCCGCCCTTGCGGCGGACCCGGACGTGCGTGTGATCCGGTTGGCCCCGGTGGGAAAGATGCCCACCCTGGCCTCCATCGGTCCCCTGCCGGGGACCTACCCCGTCACCGAGTTCCCCATCCCCGATAAGGGTGCGGGTCAGCTGCGGCGTGAGCGGGACGACTGCGACCAGGGGCTTCGCAGCTGCCAGGCCTTCCTGACCGAGGCCGCCAAGCACCTGCCCAGCATCCACGACCAGATGCTCAAGACCCAGAACGCCGCCGAGTACTCCTCCGTCAGCAACACGTCCCAGAGCCAGGATGGCCTGGTGTGGCTCACCGGCTATATCCCGGAGGCGGAGGCGGAGGGCTTCAAGAAGGCCGCCGCCCAGGCCCACTGGGCCTGGGCTATGGAGGACCCCGCCGCCGATGACGACAAGGTCCCCACCAAGGTCAAGTACAACAAGGTCACCCGGCTGATGATCCCGGTGTTCGACATTCTGGGCGTGGTTCCCGGCTACCGGGAGTATGACATTTCCTTCTGGTTTCTGGGCTTCTTCACCCTGTTCTTTGCCATGATCATCGGCGACGCCGGATACGGCTGCCTGTTCCTGCTGGCGGCGCTGGTCATGACCCTGAAAAGCAAGAAGGCGTCCACCGCGGTGCAGCTGCTGTGGCTGCTGTCCATTGCCACCATTGTGTGGGGCGCGCTGACAGGCACCTGGTTCGGCCTGGAGCAGGCCATGGACGTGCCCTTGCTCCGGAGCCTGGTGATCCCCACCTTCGCCAACTATCCCGCCCACTTCGGTGTGGAATCCACCACCCAGCAGAACACCATCATGAAGTTCTGCTTCATCCTGGGCACGGTGCAGCTGTCGCTGGCCTGCGTCATGAACATCCGCCGCAAGCTCCGGGAGAAGGACCTGAGCTGGCTGGCGGACCTGGGCTGGCTGGCCGCCATCGACGCGCTGTATTTCGTGGTGCTGTACCTGGTCATCGGCCAGCAGGTGAATCTGATGCCTGTGGCCTGCGTGGTCATCGCGGGCTTCCTGCTGGTGGTGCTGTTCGGCGGTATGTCCCCGGACAAGAGCTTCGGCCAGGGCCTGAAGGCGGGCCTGGGCGACGCGTTCACGGTGTTCCTGAACACCATCAGCGCCTTCGGCAACATCATGAGCTACATTCGCCTGTTTGCCGTGGGCATGGCGTCTCTGGCCATCGCCCAGAGCTTCAACAACATGGCCCTGGGCTTCAAGGGCCCCCTGGTCATCGCCGCCGTCCTGATCCTGCTGATCGGTCACGGGCTGAACATCGTCATGGGCCTGCTGTCTGTGGTGGTCCACGGCGTCCGCCTGAACCTGCTGGAGTTTTCCGGTCAGCTGGGTATGGAGTGGGCCGGTATTGCTTACGATCCCTTTAAAAAGCACGATAAAATCAAAAAATAAACGGATAGGAGATCAACTATGAATATCGAATTTATTGGTATGGCGTGCGCTCTGGGCCTGTCCGCCATGGGCTCTGCGTTCGGTTCCGGTTTTGCCGCTCAGGCCTCCGTGGGTGCGTGGAAAAAGTGCTACGCCAACGGCAAGCCCGCTCCCTTCATCATGGTGGCCTTCTCCGGCGCACCGCTGACCCAGACCATCTATGGCTTCCTGCTGATGAACTTCATCCGCAGCGCCGTGGAGGGCGGCTGTGACGCGGCTCTGGCCATGTTCACCGGCATTTTCGCGGGCCTGGCCATCGGCCTGTCTGCCTTCTTCCAGGGCAAGGTTGCCGCCGCCTCCGCCGACGCTCTGGGCGAAACCGGAAAGGGCACGGCAAACTACTTCATTGTCATCGGTATTATCGAAACGGTGGCACTGTTCACCCTGGTGTTCAGCCTGCTGCTGCTCCAGTAACCCCGCAAAAGCAAGGGGATCCGGTCCCCTGCCAGACAACGCAAAAACTTCCCCTGCCATAGGCAGGGGAAGTTTTTTGCTTATTAAAAAGGTCTCGCAGAGTTTGCCGCCCGCAGGTTTCGCGCATTTTGGACAAGTATTAGTAATACTTCACCAGCCCCGACAGCAGCAGGGTGGGGAGCAGCAGCAGAACCAGGAAGGCCAGCATGTACAGCGGCGACAGGGCGGCGAAATCGCCGGCGGTGGTCAGATAGTACGACAGCACCAGGCCGCACAGGCCGCCGATCCAGCTGAGGACGGTGGACCAGCGCACCGCCTGACACATCCGCTGGCTGCCGATGACGGTTTCCGCCATAGGCAGCAGGCCGTCCCGATAGATCAGGGCGTTGGGGGTCTCCCCGGGCTGGGCGGTCAGGTCCGCCAGGGCCAGCCGGGTGGCCACCCCCGGGTAAATGGGCCGGGCGTTCAGGCGGAATTTCCGCTTCAGCAGATTGGGGGTGATGTTGACGCCCCGGGTGGCCAGCACCGGGGTCATCCGGTTCCGGCGCAGGGCCCGCAGGGCCCACTCCACGTTCCGGGAGGGCAGGTACTTCACCGCGAAGATGGCCGCCAGGCGGCCGTCCACCGTCATGAAAACACCGGTTTCCATTTTCAGGTCCCGGGGCAGGGCGATGCGGCGCTTTTTCATGAAATAGGCGCTGCCCATGGCCACCGTGGCCCCCCGGACGGTGCAGTCGATGCCGCCATCCTCGTAATAGTGCAGGTCGTGGGCGTCGTAGCGGAAGCTGACCTGGCCGTCCATCAGCTGCAGCAGCAGGGGCGTCAGCTGGCTTCCGGCGGCCCGGCACAGGGCCTCGGCATAGGCCAGGGCCTCGCCGATCTCCTGATCGTATACCTTCAGGCCGTTAAGCTCCACCGTACCCAGGGCGGCGGAGGGCTCGTTCTTCTCCTTGCCGCGCAGGGACAGGACCCCGGCCGGGAACAGGTCCTCGTCCGTGACCACCACCCGGCGGGCGGCGGTAATGGCCCGGGCCCCCCTCCAGCCCGCCACGGCGCAGCCGCTTTTGTGCAGGCGGCGGCACAGCAGGGACAGGGGCAGCGTCCCGGACAGGGGCAGGGACAGGGGTACCGTGGCCGACAGCAGCGCCGACCACAGCCAGAGGAAGCGGTTCATCTGGTGCCCGCTGAGGGCTGCCACCAGGGCCAGCACCGTGGCCAGGGCCAGGTACAGCGGCGTCAGAATGGGCTGCCACCGGGCGGCGGGGTCCGGGGACTGCCACATGCGGTAAAAGCCCTCCAGCCGCCCCTGCTGCTTGCAGGCTCCGGCGGCGGTGACGGAGGCCACATACGGCGGCGTGCCACCCAGCTGGGCCAGGCGGAAGCTGTCATACCGGGCCCGGGCGGCGCGATATTGGCCGCAGGCGCACAGATACAGCAACGCCGCCGCCGGGGCGGCAAAGGGCAGGTTCGGGCATTGCCCCAGAAACAGGCACTGGGCGCTGTCCGCCAGGGCTGCCAGGCCGCACACCAGAGCCGCCGCCGGGGCGGTGACGCGCCCATGGCCCAGGCTCTCCCCTGCCTCGTGCCACAGCCGGGTGCTCAGCAGCAGGCACAGGGCCAGCAGCCCCGCCGGTATGCCGCAGCGCAGCCAGACGTGGTCATACCACCCCTGGGACAGCAGATCCAGCCCGTCGATGACGGCCACGGCTATGGCCAGCAGGGTGGGCGCCGTCAGCAGCAGACGCTGCCGGTGCAGCCGGGCGCACTGCCACTTCTGCTCCCGGGCGGCGTCGTCCATGGTGGGCTCCGGCTCCGGCGGCTCCTCCGGGGCGTCGTCCGGGTTTTCCAGGTCCCGGGCGGGGATGCGGTCCCGGACCCACTGGGCGGCGGCGGACAGGCGCTCCCTCAAAGGCACCCGCTCCGGCAGGACGCCGTCCTCGTCGTCCTCCTCCGGAACGGCCCGGGGCTCGTCCGGGTCCTCCTGCCGCTGCCGGAAGCGGCGGCGCAGCCGGTCCAGGGGGTTCTCCCGGGGCGGTTCGTCGTCCGGACGATACTCCGGCTCCGGAACAGGCTCCGGTTCCGGTTCGGGTTCTGGTTGTGGTTCTTGTTCCGGCTCTTGTTCCGGTTCGGGGGCCGGCTCCGGCTCAGGCTCCGGTTCGGAGACCGGTTCGGGTTCGGGGATGGGCTCCGGTTCGGGGGCCGGCTCCGGCTCCCTTCGGGACCCACCCGAGCCGAATTCGTCCAGAATGTCGTCTATGGTGAAGTCCATCTCCGGCGGCGTGGGCCGCATGTCTTCGTTACGCATGGTGATCCCTCGTTGTTATCCCCGGCGCTGGCGCACGGCCTCATACAGCAGGATGGCGGCGGCCGCCGACGCGTTCAGGGAGGAAATATGCCCCTTCATGGGGATGCTGACCAGGAAATCGCAGTTTTCCGCCACCAGGCGGCTCATGCCATCTCCCTCGGAGCCGATGACAATGGCCGCCGGGCCCTTGAGATCGGCGCTGTACAGGTTGGTGGAGGCTCCGGCGGCGGTGCCGAAGATCCAGACCCCCTGTTTTTTCAGGTCCTTCAGGACGGAGGTCAGGTTGGCCACCCGGGCCACCGGCAGATAGCTGACGGCCCCGGCGGAGGTTTTCCCCACGATGGCGGTGAGCCCGGCGGAGCGGCGCTTGGGGATGATGAGCCCGTGGGCCCCGGCGCACTCGGCGGTGCGGAGGATGGCCCCCAGGTTGTGGGGGTCGGATATCTCGTCGCACACCACCAGCAGAGGCGGCTCCCCCTTGGCGGCGGCGGCATCCAGGATGCTCTGGACGCTGACGTATTCCCGGACGGCGGCCAGGGCGATGACCCCCTGGTGGGAGTGGGTGCGGCTCATGGCGTCCAGCTTCCGCCGGTCCGCCTCCACCACCACCACACCGGCCTCCCGGGCCCGGGAGGCGATATGGCCCAGGGTCTTGTCCGTCTCGCCCTTGGCCAGATAGATCTTGTCAATGGCCGTTCCGGCCCGCAGGGCCTCGATCACAGCGTTGCGGCCCTCGATGAGGCCGTCGGCCTCCGCCTGGGGGGCGGGCCATCTGGTTTCGTTGTCTCTCATGGTGCGATGTCCTCGTTTTTTCGATATTTTATCCAGTATACCATATTCCATGGACAAGATAAAGCGCCCGGGACACAAATTTTTCGCCATTTTTCCCGGCGGGCTTTCTTGTATCAGGCCGGAAAATGTGGTATGATAAATTATTAAATTAGGGAAGTGCCGCCTTTTTCACGACACGGGGCGGCTGGGAGGTTTCCATTGGACAGAAAGCAAGTGCTTCTCGACGACGGGCAGATGGCCCGCCAGCGGGAATTTACCGAAAAAATCCACGCCATGCACCAGGCCCGGGGCCGGACGCCTCTGGCTCTGGTGGACACCTTCGGGTGCCAGCAGAACGTGGCCGACAGCCAGCATATCCTGGGGATGCTGCGGGACATGGGGTGCGAGTTCACCGACGATGCCGCCCGGGCGGACATTGTGGTGATGAACACCTGCGCCATCCGGGACCATGCGGAAAAGCGGGTATACGGCACCCTGGGCGCCCTGACCCACACCAAGAAGCAGAACCCGGAGCAGATCATCTGCCTGTGCGGCTGCATGGCCCAGCGGCCGGAGGTGGCGGAGAAGGTCCGGACCAGCTATCGCCATGTGGACCTGGTGTTCGGGCCCCAGGCCCTGTGGAAGTTCCCGGAACTTCTGTATCAGGTGTATACCCGCCGGGGCCGGGTGTTCTCCGTGGAGAACGAGCACGGCTCCATTGCCGAGGGGATGCCCGTGGTCCGGGAGGGCCGGGTCCGGGCGTGGGTGTCCATCATGTATGGGTGCAACAACTTCTGCTCCTACTGCATCGTCCCCTATGTCCGGGGCCGGGAGCGCAGCCGCGCCCCGGAGAAGATCGTGGAGGAGGTCCGCCAGCTGGCGGCGGAGGGCTTCAAGGAGATCACCCTGCTGGGCCAGAACGTGAACTCCTACGGAAAGGACCTGCCGGAGCCCTGGGACTTTGCGGACCTTCTGCGGGAGCTGGACAAGATCGACGGCGACTACCTGATCCGCTTTATGTCGTCCCAGCCCAAGGATGCCAGCTATAAGCTGTTTGACACCATGGCCCAGAGCCGCCACGTGGCCCACCAGCTGCACCTGCCGGTGCAGTCCGGCAGCGACCGGGTGCTGCGGGCCATGAACCGCCCCTATGACCGGGCGAAATACCTGGACCTGATCGGCTATGCCCGGAAGGTCATGCCGGACCTGGTGCTGACGTCGGACGTGATCATCGGCTTCCCCGGCGAGACGGAGGCCGAGGCCATGGAGACGGTGGACCTGGTGCGGCAGGTGGAATTCGACGCCCTGTTCACCTTCATCTTCTCCCCCCGGCCCGGTACGCCGGCGGCCAAAATGGACGATCCGGTGCCCCGGGCGGAGAAGCAGAAGTGGTTCGACACCCTGTGCAGCACCCAGAACGAGATTTCTGCCCGGCTCCACGCCGGGTATGTGGGCCGGACCCTGCGGGTGCTGGTGGACGGCGAAACCGACGACACCCGGTGGCCCCTGTCCGCCCGGACGGCGGGGGGACGGCTGGTGCACCTGGTGGGGGACAAGTCCGCCCTGGGCCAGTACCGGGACGTGAAGATCACCGACAGCAACACCTGGGCCCTGTTCGGGGAGATGCTTCCTGCATCAAAAGAACAACGTTCTTTTGATGCATAAAACTGTCCAAAAAGGGCCTTGCCCTTTTTGGACAAAAGGCCCGCAGTCTGCTGCGCGCATAATTGGTCCGCCATGGGCGAACCAATTCCACACTTGCAGACCGAGAAGTATTTTCGGCCAGGTACACGCCCCGGCCGAAAATGATTGCATTTCATTTACCGCCTGCGGGCGGCAAACTCTGCGAGGCTTTTTGATGCATAAGATACCACGGCCAACGCCGCGAAGCGGGCATATGCCCCATAGAACAATAAGTTTTGCACTTTTCAACAATGTTTTCCACCACCATTCGACAGATCAGCCGCCTATGCGGCAGAAAGCGCGGGTGAAACCATGGCAGAGCTGACCCCCATGATGAAGCAGTATCTGCAGATTAAGGAACAGAATCAGGACGCCATCCTGTTTTTCCGGCTGGGAGATTTTTACGAGATGTTCGGCGACGACGCCCGGAAGGCGTCCAAGGAGCTGGACCTGACCCTGACCACCCGGGATAAGGACAAGAACAAGAGCTTCGAGGAGAAGATCCCCATGTGCGGCATCCCCTATCACGCCTCGGACGCCTATATTGCCCGGCTTATTGCCAAGGGCTACAAGGTGGCCATCTGCGAGCAGACCGAGGACCCTGCCACGGCCAAGGGCCTGGTGGACCGGGACATCATCCGGGTGGTGACCCCCGGCACGGTCATTGACGCGGCCTGCCTGGAGGAGGGACGCTCCAACTTCTGCGCGGGGCTGTATCTGGACGACACCTGCGCGGGCTTCAGCGTGTGCGACATCTCCACCGGCAAGACCCACGTCACCGCCTTCCAGGGTCCGGACCGGGCGGAGCACCTGCTCAACGAGCTGGGGCGGTTTTCCCCGGCGGAGGCGGTGGTGAACCAGGCGGCCTACGACTGCGGGCCGCTGCTGAGTCTGATGCAGGATAAGCTCCACTGCCATGTGGAGCGGCTGAGCGCCGGACGCTTTCAATTGCAGGAGGCGGAAAGGACCGTCCGGCAGCAGTTCGGCGACGAGGCCGCCGCCCGGCTGCCCAAGGGGAATCCCGCGGCGGCGCTGTCGCTGGGAGCCCTGCTGGGCTATCTCCACGAGACGCAGAAAACCGACCTGCGCCATGTGGACGACCTGGACTATTATCAGCAGGGGCAGTTTATGGAGCTGGACCTGACGGCCCGGCGGAATCTGGAGCTGACGGAGACCCTACGCAGCAAGGAGAAAAAGGGCAGCCTCCTGTGGGTGCTGGACAAGACCAAGACCCCCATGGGCGGGCGGATGCTCCGCAGCTGGCTGGAGCGGCCCCTGCTGTCCGTAACGGCCATCACCCGCCGCAGCGGCGCCGTGGGCCAGCTGGTGGACCACACCATGACCCGGGAGGAGCTGGCCCTGGCCCTGTCCGGCATCGGCGACATGGAGCGGCTGGTGGGCCGCATTGTATACGGCACCGCCGGGGGCCGGGACGTGGTATCCCTGAAAAACGCCATGGCGCGGCTTCCCCATGTAAAGGAGCTGCTGTCGGCCTTTGACCGGGGCCGCCTGGGGGAGCTGGCCCAGCTGGACCCCCTGGAGGACCTGACGGACCTCATCGGCCGCACCCTGTGCGACGATCCCCCCTTCTCCGTCCGGGAGGGGGAGTTCATCCGGGAGGGCTTCGACCCGGAGGTGGACCGCCTGCGGAGCATCCTCCATGGCGGCAAGGGCGTCATCGCCTCCATGGAGGCCGCCGAAAAGGAGAAAACCGGCATCCGCACCCTGAAGATCGGATACAACAAGGTATTCGGATACTACATCGAGGTGTCCAACTCCTTCAAGGACCAGGTGCCGGATACCTATATCCGCAAGCAGACCCTGGTCAACGGCGAGCGCTATATTACCCAGGAGCTGAAGGACCTGGAGCACGACATTCTGTCCGCCTCGGACCGGGTGTCGGCCCTGGAATATGAGCTGTTCACCCGCCTGCGGCAGGAGCTGAGCGGCCATGTGGCCCGGATCCAGGCCACGGCCGCCGCCGTGGCGGAGGCGGACTGCCTGTGCTCCCTGGCCGCGGTGGCAGTGAAGAACAACTACTGCTGCCCGGCGGTGGACGAGTCCGGGGTCATCGAAATCCACCAGGGACGCCACCCGGTGGTGGAGGCCATGCGGCCTGACGCCCTGTTTGTGCCCAACGACACCTATATGGGCCGCAGCGAGGACCGGGTGTCCATCATCACCGGCCCCAACATGGCGGGCAAGTCCACCTATATGCGCCAGGTGGCGCTGATGGTGCTCATGGCCCAGATCGGGTCCTTTGTCCCGGCCAAGGCCGCAAGGCTTGGCATCGTGGACCGGATCTTCACCCGCATCGGGGCCTCCGACGACCTGTCGGCGGGACAGTCCACCTTTATGGTGGAGATGACGGAGGTCAGCGACATTCTGCGCACCGCCACCGCCGACAGCCTGCTGATCCTGGACGAGATCGGCCGGGGCACCTCCACCTTCGACGGCATGAGCATCGCCCGGGCGGTGCTGGAATACTGCGCCGACCCCAAGCGCCTGGGGGCCAAGACCCTGTTTGCCACCCACTATCACGAGCTGACCGCCATGGAGGGGACCCTTCCCGGCGTGAAGAACTATAACATCGCCGTCCGCACCCGGGGGGAGGAGATCGTGTTCCTGCGGAAGATCGTCCCCGGCGGCGCGGACCGCAGCTACGGCATCGAGGTGGCCAAGCTGGCGGGCCTGCCGGAGGCGGTGGTGTCCCGGGCCAGAAAGATCCTCCGGCAGCTGGAGGAGGAGTCCGGCCACCCGGCGGCAGCCCCCGCTCCCCGGGAGGACCAGGTGTCCTTTGCCGCCGTGGCCGAGGGGGAGGTCATCGACCGGCTGCGCCGGGCCCAGGTGGACTCCCTGACGCCCCTGGAGGCATTGCAGCTGCTGTATGAGCTGAAAAAGAAGCTGACGTAACACGAAAGGACAACGCTATGCCTGATATTCAATGCCTGCCCCGGCACGTGGCGGACCTGATCGCCGCCGGCGAGGTGGTGGAGCGGCCCGCCAGCGTGGCCAAGGAGCTGCTGGAAAACGCCCTGGACGCCGGGGCTACCGCCATCGTGGCAGAGGTGCAGCACGGGGGCCTGACCTATCTGCGGATGACGGACAACGGCTGCGGCATCGCGCCCCAGCAGCTGCCCACGGCGTTTCTGCGCCATGCCACCAGCAAGCTGCGCACCGCCGGGGACCTGGCTGCCATCGGCACCCTGGGCTTCCGGGGGGAGGCCCTGGCGGCTATTTCCGCCGTGTCCCGGGTGGATATCCTGACCCGCCAGACCGGGGCCCAGACCGGGGCCTCCCTGCATCTGGAGGGGGGCGTGCCGGGCCAGGTGGAGGAGATCGGGTGCCCGGAGGGCACCACCATCTGCGTGCGGGACCTGTTTTACAACACCCCCGCCCGGATGAAATTCATGAAAAAGGACAGCGCCGAGGGAGCCGCCGTGGCGGGCATCGTCCAGCACCTGGCCCTGAGCCATCCGGAGGTGTCCTTCAAGCTGCTGCGGGACGGGGCCGAGGTGCTCCACACCCCCGGCGACGGGCAGCTGCTGTCTGCCGTATACGCGGCCATGGGCCGGGACTTCGCCATGGGCCTGCAGGAGGTCCGGGGCTGCGGCGGCGACGTGCAGGTGTCGGGCTATGTGACCCGGCCCCTGAACGGCCACGGCACCCGGGGCCGCCAGCTGTTCTTCGTCAACGGCCGGTTCGTGAAAAGCCAGCTGCTGTCGGCGGCCCTGGAGGAGGCGTACCGCAACCGCCTGCTGAAGGGGAAGTTCCCCGGCTGCGTGCTGCATCTGACCCTGCCGGAGGACCGGGTGGACGTGAACGTGCACCCGGCCAAGACCGTGGTGAAATTCGTATCCGACAAAACCGCCTTTGACGCGGTGTACTATACCGTCATGGACGCCCTGAACCGGGCGGAACAGCCCGCCCGGCAGGAGGAAAAGCCCTTTTACCGGACCATGACCGCCCAGGAGTTCCGGCAGCAGCAGAAGCCCCAGCCGGAGAAGCCGCCGCTGGGCAGCTATACTGCCCGGCCCGCCGCCCCGGCCCGGCCGGTGCACCCGGCGGAACAGCCGGCCCTGGCGGTGCGGGACGTGGCCCCGGAGCCGGGGAAGGCCTTCACGGCCCCCACGGCCCGGCCCGGCGTCAGCTATCACATCACCCCGCCGTCCCCGGCCCCTGCGGCAGAGCCGCAGGAACCGGCGCCTGTGCGGGAGGAACCGCCTGTGCAGGAGACGGTATCCCTGCCGGAGCAGGTGACTCTGGAGCCGCCGCATGAGGCCCCCTGGCGCATCGCCGGGGAGGTGCTGCGGACCTATATCATCTGCGAGGACGAGGAGGAGAATGTGTGGCTCATCGACAAGCACGCCGCTCATGAGCGGGTGCGGTTCGACGCGCTGAAGGCCGCCGCGGAGCCGGTGATGACCCAGACCCTGCTGGAGCCGTTGGCGGTGGAGCTGCCGCCGGAGGACTGCGCGGCGGTGCTGGAGCAGCTGCCCCTGCTGGAGCGATACGGCTTCCGGTGCGAGGATTTCGGCGGCGCGGTGCTGGTGCGGGAGGTACCCGGCGATATCGACGACCCCGCCGGGGCCCTGGAGGAACTGGCGGAGGACCTGCGGCTGAACCGGGCGGACCCGGACGCGGCCCGGGACAGCCTGCTGTCCACCATGGCCTGCAAATCCGCCATCAAGGCCGGGATGCACACCGACCCCGCCGAGCTGCGGCGTCTGGTGGACCGGGTCCAGTCCGGGGAGATCCAGTATTGCCCCCATGGCCGCCCGGTGGCGGTGAAGCTCAGCAAATACCAGGTGGAGAAGATGTTCAAGCGGGCGTGACAGCCCGGGAAAGGAACCGCCTATGACTGTTCTGTGCGTGGTAGGACCCACCGCCAGCGGAAAAACGAAAATGGCCGTGGCCCTGGCCCGGTGGCTGAACGGCGAGGTGGTGTCCGTGGACTCCATGCAGATCTACCGGGGCATGACGATCGGCACCGCCGCCCCCACGGCGGAGGAGATGGAGGGGGTCCCCCATCACATGATCGCCGTGGCGGACCCGGCGGAGCAGTGGTCTGCGGCCCGGTTCTGCCAGGCGGCGGACGCCTGCATTCAGGATATCCTCAGCCGGGGAAAGCTCCCGGTGCTGGCCGGGGGCACGGGCCTGTACCTGGACGCCCTGATCCGGGGAGACGACTTCGCCCCCGGCTGCCAGGGGGGGCAGACCCGCCTGCGGCTTCAGCAGGAGCTGCGGGAGCTGGGGCCCCGGGAGATGCTGCGGCGGCTGGAGGCCGTGGACCCGGAGACGGCGGCGCGGCTGCACCTGCGGGACGAAAAGCGCATCCTCCGGGCCCTGGAGGTATATGAGGAGACCGGGGAGCCCATGTCCCGGCGGGACAAGCGGGGCCGGGAAAAGCCGGACCGGTACCAGGCTCTCTATATCGGGCTGAACTTCCGGGACCGGGCGGACCTGCGGGAGCGCATCGACCGCCGGGTGGACGAGATGGTCCGCCGGGGGCTTTTGCAGGAGGTGCAGGCGCTTCTGGACGGGGGCCTTCCCCGGGACGCCACGGCCCTGCAGGCCATCGGATACAAGCAGTTCCTGGCGGTGGCCGACGGCACGGCCACGGCGGAGCAGGCGGTGGAGGAGGTCAAGCTCCGCTCCCGCCAATATGCCAAGCGGCAGCTGACCTGGCTGCGGCGGAACCCGGCGATCCACTGGATCTACTGGGACAAGGAGCCGGATTTCCCGGCGGCTCTCCAGAATGCGACAGATTTTCTCACAGCCCATGGCTTAGGATAAGGGCAGGCGGACAGCCGTCCGCACAAAGAGAAAAGGAGCATTCGTTATGCAGAAAAACAACCTTCAGGACATCTTTTTGACCAAAGTCCGCAAGCAGAGCCTGCCTGTGACCGTGTTTCTGATGAACGGTTTCCAGATGCGGGGCAGCGTCACCGGCTTCGACAGCTTCACCGTGGTGCTGGACACCGACGGCAGGCAGCAGGTGATCTATAAGCACGCTATATCTACGATTGTCCCGTTGCACCCGGTGGTCCTGTATGACCCATGCCTGCCGTCGGAGGCGCAATAGCGCCGCCGCCCGACAGGGCGCACAAGCGCTTTGCCGCAGGCAAAGCCTTGGGCACGGAGAATTTTTGAGACATGCCCCGGCGCGCGGCAGCGCCCCAACACCATCACCCGGCCACCAAAGGAGGTTACGCCATGAAATCCACCCGCGTATTCAAAATTCTGTCCATTGCCCTGGCGGCGGCGGTGGTGTTCTATTTCCTGGTCCAGGGGGTGCGGTATCTGACGAACCCCTACGCCACCACCCGGGTGTATACCAGCACCACGGAGGACGCCGTGGAGGCCTCCGGCTGGTTGGTGCGGGAGGAGGAGACCTTCCGCACCGACGCCGGGACCCTGAGTCCCACCCGGGAGGAGGGGGAGAAGGTGGGCCAGGGCCAGGTCATTGCCGCCACCTATGACAGCCCCGGGGCCCTGGAGGCCGTGGCCCAGATCCAGGCCAAGCGGCTCCAGCTGGAGCAGCTGGAGTATGCCCTGTCCTCCTACCTGAACCCCGACGCCGCCCTGAAGCTGGACGGCTCCATCTCCGACGACATCATGGCCCTGCGGAAGAACCTCACCGGCGGGGACTATACCGCCGCCTCCGGCGACCTGTCCCAGCTGAAGGCCGCCATTGTCAAGCGCAGCCGGGCCTATACCTCCAGCCAGGAGATCAAGGCCGAGATCACCGCCGTGCAGGACGAGATCGACTCTTTGCAGGCGGGACTCACCGGCGCGGCCAACATCACCGCCCCCCGGGCGGGGACCTACTCCGCCGTGTGTGACGGATACGAGTCGGTGCTGACCCCGGCGGGGCTGGGGGACCTGACCCCCGGCGCCCTGGACAAGCTGGCCGCCGGGGAGAATAACGCCAACGTGGGCAAGCTCATCTACGGCAACACCTGGTACTATGCCGCCGCCGTCACTCAGGAGGAGGCCCAGCGCATCGCCGGCTGCGGCAGCGTGTCCCTGCGGCTGACCAAGGGCATCACCGATGACATCGCCGCCACGGTCCACTCCGTCAGCCCGGCGGAGGACGGCCGGTGCGTGGTGGTGCTGGCCTGCCGGGAGTATCTGGCGGAGACCACCCAGCTGCGGCACCAGACGGCCCAGATCGTGCTCCACAGCTACACCGGGCTGCGCCTGCCCTCCGTGTGCCTGCGGCAGCAGGAGGACGGGACCCTGGGGGTTTACTGCGCCCAGGGCAGCTTCTCCCGGTTCAAGCCGGTGGACATGGTGTACCAGGGAGATGACTATGTGCTGGTGTCGGTGCCCCAGAACACCGACGGACTGGACACCCTGCGTCCCGGGGACGAGGTCATCATGACCGGCGTCACCCTGGACGGCTCACAGATATTGACAGGAGATTAATACGGGAAAGGAAGGCTTTCACTATGTCTATTGCGGAGAACATTGCCGCCGTCCGGCAGCAGATGGACCATGCGGCCCGGGAGACCGGCCGCACCGGCGCCGACATCATCCTGGTGGGCGCCAGCAAAATGAACGACGCTGCCGCCTGCCAGGAGGCCATTGCCGCCGGTATTGACGCCCTGGGGGAAAACCGGGTCCAGGAGATGACCGCCAAGCTGGCGGAAAACGCCTATGAGGGCCGTCCCCTGCACTTTATCGGCCATTTGCAGCGCAACAAGGTCCGCCAGGTGGTGGGCAAGGCCGATCTGATCCAGTCTGTGGGCAGCACGGAGCTTTTGCAGGAGATCGAAAAGGCCGCCGGAAGACTGGAGCTCTGCCAGGATATCCTGCTGGAGGTGAATATCGGCGGCGAGGCCGCCAAAAGCGGCTTTTCCCCGGATCAGATCCACGCTGCGGCGGAGATGGCCCGGGCCCTGCCCCATGTGCAGGTGCGGGGACTGATGACCATCCCCCCGGTGGCGGCGGAGCCCCACGGAAATTTGGCATATTTCGAGAAAATGCGCTGGCTTTATGTTGACATCAATGCAAAAATATACGATAATAAGATGGAATATCTCTCAATGGGCATGAGCGGCGACTTCGCCGACGCCATCCGGTGCGGCAGCAACATGATCCGGGTGGGCACGGCGATCTTCGGCGCGCGGGACTATACGAAATAAAGAGCAGGAGGGACGCATATGAGCCTGAAGGACGAGTTCAGAAAGTTTATCCACCCCTATGACGAGGAGGATGAACCGGAGGAGTATCAGGAGGAGGAGCGCCCGGAGCGTCCCCGCCGGGACGAGGAGCGCCGTAGCGACGACCGCCGCAGCAAGGTGGTGAACATCAACTCCGTCGGGCAGCTGAAGGTGGTGCTGATGAAGCCGGTGAAGTTTGACGAGGATGCCAACACCATTGCTGACCATCTGATGGAAAAGCGCACGGTGGTGATGAATATGGAGAACACCGACCCGGATATCGCCCGGCGTCTGCTGGACTTCGTGTCCGGCGTGGCCTACGCCACCAGCGGCAACGTCAAGCGCGTGGCGGCCAAGACCTATATCGTCACCCCCTATTCGGTGGACCTGATGGGGGACCTGATCGACGGACTGGAAAACAGCGGCCTGTATATGTGACGGACCGAGAGAGAATACGGAGGGATAGAGCATGTACACACCCCAGGAAGTTTCCGAAAAAACCTTTCCCAAGTCCACCGGCCTGACCAGCGGCTATAACATGACCGCCGTGGACGAGTTTCTGGACGGCTTGACGGAGGATTATACCGCCCTGTATAAGGACAACACCACCCTGAAGGCCAAGCTGAAGATGCTGGCGGAAAAGGTGGAGGAATACCGGGCCACCGAGGACGCCATGCGCTCCACCCTGCTGGCGGCCCAGAAGATGGCGGCCCAGATGGTGGCCGACGCCCAGGCGGAGAAGGAAAAGACCATCGCCGATGCCCAGGCCCAGGCGGAGCAGATCCTTGCCGACGCCCGGGGCGAGGCGGATGTCCAGGCCCGGCAGCTCCAGCAGGAGATCCGGGATTCCTGGGAGAAGCTGGCAACGGCCCAGAGCGAGACGGAGGACTTCATCCGGCGCAGCCGGGACCTGTGCGCCCAGCAGCTGGCGTTTCTGGATTCCCTGCCGGAGCGCAATGCCCCGGAGCAGGAGGACCAGGAGCCGGAGAACGAGGCGGTGACCCTGCCTGCCCCGGAGGAGAACGCCGTGCCCGTGGCGGACGCGGAGCCTGTTCCCCAGGAGGAGGCCCCCCAGCCGGAGTCTGCCGCCGAACCGGAGCCGCAGCCGGAGTTTCAGGAGAAGGAAGAGGAGGAGTCCCCCTTCCCCCTGGATTTCAAGCTGAATCTGGAGGACCTGCAGTTTGGCCGCAACTACAACGGCGGCGACCGGCGGTGAATCATTCTGTCAAAAGCGGCCCGGCGGCCGCTTTTGCCTTATCTGCAAGGAGGTGGCAGTATGACGCCCATCGTGGCCCTGCTGTATGACTTTGACAAGACCCTGTGCACCACGGATATGGAGGACTACGCCTTTATCCCGGCTCTGGGCTATACCCCGGCGGAGTTTTGGAAAAAGGCCAACGATTTTGGCCGGGAGAACCGCATGGACGGCCTTCTGGCGTATATGTACACCATGATCGCCGAGTGCCGGGCCCAGAACATCCGGCTGGACCGGGAGTTTCTGGTGCGCTGCGGCCACAGCCTGGAGCTGTTCCCCGGGGTGGCGGAGTGGTTCGGCCGCATCAACGCCTTCGGCCGCAGTCAGGGGGTGCAGGTGGAGCACTATGTCATCTCCTCCGGCCTGCGGGAGATCATCGAGGGCAGCGGCATCGCCCGGGAGTTCCGGGAGATCTACGCCTGTGAGTTCTTCTATGACCGGGACGGGCTGGCCTCCTGGCCCAAGCTGGACGTGAACTTCACCAACAAGACCCAGTTCGTCTATCGCATCAACAAGGGCGTTCTGGACGTGTCCGACGACAAGAGCCTGAACGACTCCATGCCCGACGACAGCAAGCGGGTGCCCTTTACCAACATGATCTACATCGGCGACGGACTGTCCGACGTGCCGTGCATGAAGATGATGCGGGCCTATGGCGGCCAGGCCATCGCCGTGTATCAGCAGGAGAACCGCCAGGGGGTGGAGGACCTGCTGGCCAAGGGGCGGGTGGACTTCATCTTCCCTGCCGACTATCGGGAGGGGACGGCCCTGGACGCCACCGTGCGGAACATCATCCGCAAAATGGCCATTACCGACGCGCTGACGGAGGAAAACGCCGCCCAGCGCCGGAATATCGGCAAGGCGGGCCTGCCCTACCAGGCCAGTCTCTTTGAGGAATAAAATCACAAAAGTGCGGCAGTTCACGAGAACTGCCGCACTTTTTTCCGTGTAAACGGTAAGTTTTCCTTGCATCCCGGGGGCTTTTCCGATATAATATCATGCGCGGCAGTTTTGGAAGCGCCGCAAAAGGAAGAATTGGGGAAAACTCTTGCTCAAATCGCCGCCGGGCCCGGCCCGGGGCCTTAACGTAAGGAGAAAAGCAGCAAATGAAGGTAAAGATCACCTCGGACAGCACCTGCGACTTATCGCCGGAGCTGATCGAAAAGTACGACATTGCCATCACCCCCCTGTCGGTGCACTGCGGCGACAAGGTGGGCCGCGACGGCGTGGAGATCACGCCGGAAATCATCTATGACTATGTGGACGCCAGCGGGCAGCTGCCCCGGACCAGCGCCGTCAACGTGTTTGACTATGTCCGGGAGTTTCGCCACTGGCGCCAGCAGGGGTACAGCATCGTGCACTTCTGCATCAGCAGCGACTTTTCCAGCTCCTACCAGAACGCCTGCATCGCGGCGGCGGACATCGGCCAGGTGTATGTGGTGGATTCCCGGAACCTCTCCACCGGCCAGGGGCTCCTGGTGCTCCACGGGGCGGAGCTGGCCGCCGCCGGACAGACGGCGGAGGAGATCCAGAAGGCCTGCACGGACCTGGCTCCCCAGGTGGAGGCCAGCTTCGTCATCGACCGGCTGGACTATCTGTACAAGGGCGGTCGCTGTTCGGCCCTCAGCGCCTTCGGCGGAAACCTGCTGAAGCTGAAGCCCTGCATCGAAGTGAAGGACGGCAAAATGATCCCTGGCAAGAAGTATCGCGGCCCCATCGACAAGGTGATGCTGCAATATGCCGACGACCGGCTGCGGGGTCGGGACGACATCAACAAGCACCGGGTGTTCATCACCCACACCCGCTGCGCCCCGGAGGCGGTGGAGGCCGTGCGGCAGAAGCTCCTGGAGCTGGCCCCGGACTTTGAGGAGATAATCGAAACAACCGCCGGTTCCACCGTGACCTCCCACTGCGGCCCCGGCACCCTGGGCGTGCTGTTCATCCGCACCAAATAAGTCTGCAATTCCCGGAGCACCGCTCCGGGAATTTTTTTAAAATTTTTTGAAAAGACCGGTTGCAGCTTCGCCGCTTTGGTGTTTCATGAGTATAGGGGGCAAAAAGCGCCCTATCTGCGGGATCACCTGTGCGGGGACCGACCCTCTCCTGTACGGTATCCATAGAAAAATACCGCCGGATTTTCCGGCGGTATTTTTTGCTCGTTTGCGTATCAGAAGGCCCAGGTGCCGTTCCGGAACAGGGGGACGGTTTTCCCATCCTGGCATACGCCGTCGATGGACAGGTCCGCCGAGCCGATCATGAAGTCCTCGTGGACCATGGAGTCGTTGACGCCCATGGCCCGGCACTCCTCCAGGGTCTTGCTCTGGAAGTCCCGGATGGTGTCGGCAAAGCCCATGCCCAGGGCCAGGTGGCAGCAGGCATTCTCGTCAAACAGCGTGTTATAGAACAGCAGGCCGGACTGGTTGATGGGGGAGTCGAAGGGCACCAGGGCGCACTCGCCCAGATAGCAGCTGCCCTGGTCCATGGTGATGAGCTTGGTCAGCAGGTCGTTGTTGACCTGGGCGTTCCACTCCACGGCCTTGCCTTCGTGGAAGCGGATCCAGAACTCGTCGATGAGCTGACCCTGATAGCTCAGGGGCTTGGTGGAATAGACGATGCCCTCGGCCTGGCCCTTCATGGGGGAGGTGAAGCACTCCTCGGTGGGGATGTTGGGGTTGAAGAAGATCCCCTGCAGGCTGGTTTCGCCGCCGCCGCAGAACTGCCCCTCCGGGATCAGCCCCACGGTCAGGTCCGTGCCGTTGGCGCTCTTATACTTCAGCTGCCGCAGGTGCAGGCTGTTGAGATACTGGCACCGGTCATGCAGGTCCTGGTTGTGGGCGTCCCAGGCGGCCAAGGGGTCCTCATCCACCCGGCTGGTGGACAGAATGGCCTCCCACAGCTTCTCCATAGCCTGGCTGGTGCGCAGGCCCGGGAACAGCTTCTTGGCCCAGGCCGCGCCGGGCACGGCGGCGATGCACCACTGATACTTGTTCTCGATCTGGTCCCGGTATTTGCGGATGGTGGGATAGAGCCGCTGCTGGGACTTGGCCATCTTCTCCTGGTTGATGCCGTTGAGGCCGTCGGGGTCCTCCGACAGCAGATAGATGCGGCAGGGGATGGTGTCCACATAGTGCTGCCAGCGGGCCTCCTCATAGTTGTCCAGCTTGGACAGGGTGGTCATGGTGCGATAGCGGTAGTGCAGCTTCTGCAGGGGCTGATAGCTCCAGTCCACCACCACCTTCTTGGCCTTGCGCTTGTAGCACTCCTCCACCAGCATCTTCACAAACTCCGGCTGATCCAGGTCGGCGGCGATGAACACCTCCTGGCCGGGCTGCACGTTGACGCCGGTCTGGGCGATGAGCTGGGCATATTTGCGTAAAACGGTCTTTTTCATGGCTGTGATTCCCCCTGTAGTACAAAATAATGGAAACATTATACCACCAGCGGACAATCTTGAAAAGAGGTTTTTGTGAAATTTGAAGAAAGCCGCCGCGTCACTCCGCCTGGCGGGCGATGTCCAGCAGCCAGCGGACCGCCTGCACCGGATACCGGCCCCGGGCCGTTTCCCCGGTGAGCATCAGGGCCGACGCCCCGTCCAGCACGGCGTTGTACACGTCCAGCACCTCCGCCCGGGTGGGGGTGGGGTGCTCCGTCATGGTGTGCAGCAGCTGGGTCACCACCAGGAAGGGCTTCCCGGCCCGGCGGCACCGGGCGGCGATGTCCTTCTGGGCAGCGGGCAGGTGCAGAAGCCCCAGATTGCTGCCCAGGTCCCCCCGGGCCACGGTGACCACGTCGCAGGCGTCCATCCATTGGGGCAGGCTCTGCCAGCCCTGCCGGTCCTCGATCTTGGCGAATATCGTGAGGTGCTCCAGACCCCGGCGGGCCAGGGCCGCCCGGACCTGCTCCAGCTCATGGCGGCTGCGGACAAAGGGCTGCATCACCGCCGTGACCCCCTGCCCGGCCGCGTTGTCCAGGTCCAGCAGGTCCTGCTCCGTCAGGGCCGGGCGGCACAGCTCCACCCCCGGCAGGGTGATGCTTTTCCGGCTTTCCAGCACCCCGCCCCGGGTGACGGTGCAGGTGACGGCCCGGCCGCAGGTCTCCGCCCGCAGGGCCATGAGTCCGTCATCCAGCAAAATCTCCTGCCCCGGGGCCACGGCGGCCAGGATATCCGGCTCCACCGGCAGGCCCCCGGGGCCCAGGGTCACGGTCTCCCCCGCCGTCAGGGTCACGGGACGGGACAGGGGCTCCATCCGCAGCTCCGGCCCCCGCATATCGACGATCAGCTCCGCCGGACGGCCGGAGGCCGCCCGGGCCTGCTGCACCGCCTCCGTCCAGGGGCGGCAGGCCGCCAGGGTGGTGTGGGACAGGTTCAGGCGGAAGCCCGTCAGCCCCATGTCCAGCAGTTCCGTCAGCAGGTCCGCCCGGCAGCAGGCGGGGCCAAGGGTGGCGTAGGTTTTCACGGCGTCTCCTCCTTGTGAAAGTGGTCGTATACCGCCCGGGCGGCGGCCTTGGGCAGCACCGCCTCCAGCTGCAGAAGCTCCGCCTGCTCAATGGCCCGGACGCTTCTGAAGTGCTTCAGCAGGGCCTTTTTCCGGACGTCTCCCACCCCTGGGATGCCGTCCAGCCGGGAGGTCAGGGCGGATTTCGTGTGCTTTTCGTGGTGATAGGTGATGGCGAAGCGGTGGACCTCCTCCTGCACCCGGCCCACCAGGGCAAACAGCGGGGGGCTTTGCTGGATGCCCAGCTCCTGCCCCTGGGGCGTTACCAGGGCCCGGGTCCGGTGGCGGTCATCTTTTACCATGCCCAGCACCGGCACGGTGAGGCCCAGCCTTTCCAGCACATGGCAGGCGGCCTCCGCCTGCAGCTGGCCGCCGTCCATCAGCAGCAGGTTCGGCAGGGGGGCAAAGTGCTTGTCTCCCTCCAGATATCGCCGGAACCGGCGCTCCAGCACCTCCTCCATGGCCCGCAGGTCGTCGGCGTGGTCCAGAGTCTTTACCTGGAACCGGCGATAGTCCCGCTTCAGGGGCCGTCCGTCCGCGAACACCACCATGGAGGCCACCATGTCCTGCCCGGCGGTGTGGGAAATGTCGTAGGATTCCAGCCGCCGGGGGGCCTCCGCCAGCCCGGCCAGGGTCCCCAGCTGCTCTAAGGTCTTGCCGGTGCGCTCGGCGTCGGAGGTGATGCGCTCCACCTCCTCCCGGGCGTTGCGGCGGGCCATGCGCAGCAGCTCCGCCCGCTCTCCCCGCTGGGGCACCCGCAGGATCATCCGGTGCCCGGCCCGGCCTGTCAGCAGGGCAGCGAAGGTGTCCATATCCTCCAGCTCGCAGGGCACTAAAATCTCCCGGGGCAGGGCCTGGCGGTCCAGGTAATACTGGCTCAGCACGGCGGAGAGGATGTCCGCCTCCTCCTGGTCGGCGGCGGCGGAGAACACCTCCACCTCCCGGCCCAGAAGATTGCCGTCCTCAATGTGCAGCACGGCGCTGCCGCAGCGGACCTGGCCCGGGTACACGCCCCACACGTCCGTGTCGGCGCAGACTCCGGCGATGACCTGCTGGGTCTTGCCCAGCACGGAGATGGCCCGGATGCGGTCCCGCAGGGCGGCGGCCTTTTCAAAGTTCAGCTCCTCCGCCGCCTGCTCCATCTCCTGCTGCAGCTCCGCCGTCAGCTGGCGGTAGTGGCCGCTGAAGATCCGCACCGCCTGGCGGATCCGGGCCTGATACTCCGCCTGGCCAGGGCCGTCCGGGCGGCAGAAGCCGTCGCAGCGGCCGATGTGGTGGTTCAGGCAGGGCCGCTCCCTGCCGATGTCCCGGGGAAACTGGCGGGCACAGGTGGGTAGGTGCAGGGCACCGCACACCGCCTCAATGGCCAGCCGGGTCTCCCGCCGGCCGCCGAAGGGGCCGAAATATTTCGCGCCGTCGTCCGCCGTTTTTCCCACCAGGGAGAAGCGGGGGTAGGCCGCGTCGGCGTCCAGCCGCACAAAGGGATAGCCCTTGTCGTCCTTCAGCAGGATGTTGTACCGGGGCATATGGCGCTTGATGAGAGAGTTTTCCAGGATCAGGGCCTCGAACTCCGTGGAGACGAAGATGGTGTCGAAATGGTCCACTTGGGACACCATGGCCCGGGTCTTTTCGTTGTGGGAGGCGGTGTCCTGGAAATATTGGCTGACGCGGTTTTTCAGCTTTTTGGCCTTGCCCACATAGATCACCTTGCCGGTTTTGTCCATCATCAGATAGACCCCCGGGGCCAGAGGCAGATCGTTGGCCTTCTGCCGCAGCTCATCCTTGGTCATGGCGACCCTCCTTTCAGGGTTTTCCCCAGTATAGCACGTTTACCACCGGAAAGGAAGTTTACATTTTCCTCGACAGAAGGTATAATAGGGGGAAAAGACACCACTAAGGAAAGAGGGAGAATCCGTATGCATAACAAATGGAACAGCGCCAACGTGGATCAGGTGCTGCTGCGAAAAGGGGAGGAACATCTGCTGTACCGGGGCCCGGAGGGCAGCGTGGTCCGGAATGACCACCTGGTCATGAGCGATATCGCCGACGGACCGGCTCTGGCGGCGCTTCTGCGCCGCCTGGGGCTGGAAAACGGGGGGCTTTTCTGCGTCCCCCAGGGGGCCAGTGACGAGGTGGCCCGGGCCTTTAGCCTGAAAAAGGGCGTCCCCTGCACCCAGTGGGTCTATGGCGAAAGCCAGCCGCCCCGGGTCCCCGCCGCGGAGGTGCGGCCTATAACGGAGGAATACCTCCCCCTGTGCGCCGCCCACTATCACCCGGAGGACGACGAGGCGGCATATCTGCGCAGCCGGATGGAGGCGGGGCAGCTATGGGGCCTGTTTGAAGATGGGCAGCTGGCGGCTTTCATCGGTGTGCACCACGAGGGCAGCATGGGCATTTTAGAGGTCCTGCCGGAGTATCGCCGCCGGGGCCTGGCCATGGCCCTGGAGGGCTGGCTGATCCGGTGGCACCTGGAGCGGGGCTGGACCCCCTTCTGCCATGTGTATGAGGACAACCCCGCTTCCCACGCCCTGCAGAAAAAGCTGGGCCTGACTCCGGCCCCGGAGCAGGTGGTGTGGCTGCATCGTCCCCACGGGGAGGACGAGGAATGACCGCCATTGCAGCCGTCTGCGAAAACGGCGGCATCGGCCGGGAGGGGGCTCTGCTGTTTCACATCCGGGAGGACCTGCGGCGGTTCCGGCAGCTGACCCTGGGGAAAACCGTGGTCATGGGCCGCCGGACCCTGGAGAGTCTCCCCGGGGGCCGGGGCCTGCCGGACCGGCGGAACCTGGTGCTGACCCGGGATCCGGATTTCACCGCCCCGGGGGCGGAGGTGATCCATGACCTGGCGGAGGTGCCGGAGGACGCGGTGGTCATCGGCGGGGAAAGCGTGTACCGCCAGCTGCTGCCCCGGTGCAGCACCGTGTATCTGACGAGGATCTTCGCCGCGCCCCAGGCCGACGCGTTTTTCCCCGATTTATCCCGGGACAGTGCGTGGACAGAGGCGGAACAAAGCGAGACATTTACCTCCGGCGGCGTGTCATTCCAATATGTGACCTACCGCCGGAAATAAGAACGAAGGAGGCGGTCTTATGGCAGACCTGGGCACCAATGTGCGATATATCAAGGGCATCGGCGAGGCCCGGGCCGCCGCCCTGGAAAAGCTGGGCATTACCACCCTGGGGGACCTGATCGCCTATTTCCCCCGGGGGTATGAGGACCGGACCCAGGTCCGGCCCATCCGGGAGCTGACCGCCGGGGAGAGCGTATGCGTCCGGGGCATGGTGGCGGCGGACCTGACGGCCTATCGCATTTCCGGAGGCCGCACCATTGCCAAGACCCGGGTGGTGGACGACAGCGGGTCTCTGGACCTGGTGTTTTTCAACATGGAGCACCGGCGGGACGCCCTGCACCAGGGGGATGTGTGCGTCTTTTTCGGCAAGGTGGAGGACAATCTGCGGCGCAAGCAGATGATCAACCCCCTGTTTGAGCCGGAGGGGCGGCAGCAGGTCACCGGGCGCATCATGCCCATCTATCCCCTGACCGCCGGAGTCACCCAGGGGCTGATGGCCCGGGCCGCCCGCCAGGGGCTGGACGCCTGCCGGGAGCTGCTGCCGGACGTGCTGCCGGATGAGGTGCGGCAGGCCCACAAGCTGTGTTATGTAAACTATGCATATGAGAACATCCACTTTCCCGCCTCGCCGGAGGCCCTGGAGGTGGCCCGGCGGCGGCTGGTGTTCGAGGAGCTGTTTCTGCTGACCTGCGGCCTGCAGCTGCTGCGGCAGCGGCGGCGGGACGTGGCAGGCCCGGCCTGCCGGCGGATGAGCATGGAGCCCTTTTACCGGCGGCTGCCCTTTGCCCTGACCGGGGCCCAGCGCCGGGCCATTGCCGACGCCGTGGAGGACATGGTGTCCGGCAAGCCCATGAACCGCCTGTGCCAGGGGGACGTGGGCAGCGGCAAGACCATGGTGGCGGCGGCGTGCATCTGGTTCGCCGTGGAAAACGGGTGGCAGACGGCCCTGATGGCCCCCACGGAAATTCTGGCCCGGCAGCACTATCAGGGGCTGGCGCCGCTGCTGGCCCGGTTTTCCATCCGGTGCGCCCTGCTGACCGGGTCCACCCGGTCCAGGGAACGGCGGGAGATCCTGGCAGGGCTGGCGGATGGGTCCATCGACCTGTGCATCGGCACTCACGCCCTGCTGACGGAGGACGTGCAGTATCAGAAGCTGGGCCTGGTGGTAACGGACGAGCAGCACCGGTTCGGCGTGAACCAGCGGGCGGCCCTGTCCCAGAAGGCGGAGGACCCCCACCTGCTGGTGCTGTCGGCCACGCCTATCCCCCGGACCCTGGCCCTGGTGATCTATGGCGACCTGGACGTGTCGGTGATCGACGAGCTGCCGCCGGGGCGGCAGAAGGTGGACACCTTCGCCCTGGGAGAGAGCTACCGGCCCCGGGTCCAGGCGTTTATCCGGAAGCTGGCGGCGGCAGGACAGCAGATCTTCATCGTTTGCCCCCTGGTGGGGGAGCCGGACCAGATCCCCGATGAGCGCAAGGCCGTGACGGCCTACGCCAGGCAATTGCAGGAGCAGGTGTTTCCGGACCTGCGGGTGGCGGTGCTCCACGGAAAGATGAAGCCCAAGGAGAAGGAGAAGGTCATGGCGGCCTTTGCCGCCGGGGAAGGCGATATCCTGGTGTCCACCACCGTGGTGGAGGTGGGGGTGGACGTGCCCAACGCCACCTGCATGGTGGTGGAAAACGCCGACCGGTTCGGCCTGTCCCAGCTGCACCAGCTGCGGGGCCGGGTGGGCCGGGGCAAGGCCAAAAGCTACTGCATCCTGCTGTCGGACAGCCAGAATGAGGAGACCCGGGCCCGGCTGAAGGTGATGACCCAGACCAACGACGGCTTCCGCATCTCCCAGGAGGACCTGCGGCTGCGGGGGCCGGGAGATTTCTTCGGCCAGCGGCAGCACGGTCTGCCGGCCATGAAGATCGCCGACCTCAGCTGCGACATGCGGCTGCTGGACGAGGCCCAGACGGCGGCCCGGCAGCTGATGGAGCGTGACCCGGAGCTGACGGCCCCGGCCCACCGGCCCCTGCGCCGGCGCATCCGCCAGCTGTTCGACACCAACGCCGATATGCTGAACTGAGGTATGAAAACAAACACCGGAGGGACAGCCGTCCCTCCGGTGTTTTCCGGTTATTTCGTTTTTACTCGCCCAGCTGATTGTCCACCAGCTGCGCCAGGGCCTCCACGGCCTCCTTGGCGTCGGGGCCGTCGGCGATCAGGGTGATGGTGGTGCCCTTCACGATGCCCAGGGACAGAACGCCCAGCAGGCTTTTGGCGTTGACCCGGCGTTCCTCCTTCTCCACCCAGATGCCGCTTTTGAACTCGTTGGCCTTCTGGATAAAATAGGTAGCAGGCCGGGCGTGCAGGCCCACCTCATTGTTCACGGTAACTTCCTGTGTAAACATTCCATTGCACTCCTTTTATGAAGCATTTTCGCAAAATGCGGGGACATACTTCTCTCACACTATAATATTATACCGAAACGGGGAAAGAAAGCAATATCCAAAGCTACAAATTCTTGAAGCGAGGCCTGAAAAAAAGTTTGGCCCTTTTGGCAGAATCCACAAACTCCGTCTGTTATTTCAGCTCCACCACCGTTACGCCGGCCTCTCCCTCGCCATAGCGGCCCAGACGGAAGCTCTTGACGGCCTTGTTCCGCTTGAGCATCTCGTGGACCGCCTTGCGCAGGGCGCCGGTGCCCTTGCCGTGGATGATGGTCACGGTGCCCAGCTTTGCCATCACGGCGCTGTCGATGTAATTCTCCACCACGCTTTCGGCCTCCAGGGTCTCATAGCCCCGGATATCCAGCTCCGACGAAGCCCGGGACTGGAGATTCAGTTTGGGACTGCCGCCCACCGGAGCGGCGGGCTTCTTTTTGGGCTGGCCCTCCGGCAGGCGCACCTGCTGGGCCTTGACGGTCATCTTCATCTTCCCCGCCTGCAGGAGCAATGTGCCGTCGTTGTTGACGGCCAGCACCGAGGCGGCCATTTTCACCCCGGGAAGCTCCACCAGGTCCCCTACCTCGATGGGGCGGCTGGGGGCGTAGGCAGGCTCCTGGGGCTCGCTGCGCAGGTGCAGGGCCTCCTGGGCCTGGTTCAGACTGTGCCGCACGGCGGCCTTGGCGTCGTTGAGCTCCTGGAAGTTGATCTGCTTTTGCTGCTGGCGGCGCAGCTGGTCCAGCTGGGCGAAGATCTCGTCGGCCTGGGCCTGGGCCTGGCGCACGATGCGCTTGGCCTCGGCCTCGCCCTTGGTGCGGGCGTTTTCCTTGGCCTTCTCCATCTGCTCCCGGAAGGTCCGGGTCTTTCGGGCGTCCTCCTCCCGCTGACGCCACAGGCGATCCGCCTCGGCCTGGGCCTTCTCCAGCCGCTGGCGCTTCTCCTCCAGCTGGGTCAGCACGTCCTCGAAGCGGACGGAGTCGCTGTCCATCTGCTGCTGGGCGGCCTGGATCACGGACTCGTCCAGCCCCAGCCGCCGGGAGATGGCGAAGGCGTTGGACTTGCCGGGGATGCCAATCAGCAGTCGGTAGGTGGGGCGCAGGGTCTGCACGTCGAACTCACAGCTGGCGTTTTCCACCCCCGCCGTGGTCATGGCGAAGGTTTTCAGCTCGGCATAGTGGGTGGTGGCGGCGATCAGCGCCCCCTGACTGCGGGCGCTTTCGATGATGGCAATGGCCAGGGCCGCGCCCTCGATGGGGTCCGTACCGGCTCCCAGCTCGTCAAACAGCAGCAGGCTCTGGTCGTCCACCTCCCGCAGAATCTGCACGATGTTGGACATATGGGCGGAGAAGGTGGACAGGCTCTGTTCGATGCTCTGCTCGTCGCCTACGTCCGCCAGCACCCGGTGGAATACCCGGACGGCGCTGCCGCTGTCGGCGGGGATGTGCAGGCCGCACTGGGCCATCAGGCACAGCAGGCCGATGGTTTTCAGGGTCACGGTCTTGCCGCCGGTGTTGGGGCCGGTGATCACCAGGGTGTCGAACTGCTCACCCAGCTCCACGGTGATGGGCACTGCCTTGGCCTGGTCCAGCAGCGGGTGCCGGGCCCGGCGCAGGGCCACGCCGCCCCGGCGGCGGACCTCCGGACGGCTGGCGTTGAGCTGATAGCTCAGCTGCGCCCGGGCAAAGATCACGTCCAGGTGCACCAGAATGTCATAGTCCCAGAGGATGTTCTCCATCTGGGCGGCGCAGGCGGCGGACAGCTGCCGCAGGATGCGGTCGATCTCCTTCTGCTCCCGGGCCTCCAGCTCCTTCAGCTCGTTGTTGGCCTGCACCACACCCATGGGCTCCACAAACAACGTGGCCCCGGAGGAGGAGATGTCGTGGACCAGGCCGGGCATACTGCCCTTGCACTCGGCCTTCACCGGCACCACGAACCGCCCGTCCCGCTGGGTGATCAGAGCCTCCTGCAGCACCTTGGCATAGGACGGCGAGGAGATGATGCGCTGGAGAATCTGGCGGCCCTTGGAGGCGGCCAGCCGCATTTTCCGGCGGATGTCCGCCAGCTCGCTGCTGGCGGTGTCGGCGATGGTCTCCTCGTCCAGAATGGCGGAGCGGATCTGCTCCTCTAAGTATTTATTGGTGTGCAGGGAGGCAAACAGGCGGTCCAGCACCGTCTCCTCCCCCTGGCGCTGGGCGTCGTAATCCGACACCCGGCGGCTGGCGGTGAGGACGCCGGCGATGTCCAGCAGCTCCCGGGTGTTCAGCATGCCGCCGTGGTCCGCCCGGGTCAGGGCGGCGGATACGTCCTTCACGCCGGAGAAGGACGGACTGCCGTGGAGTCCCAGCCGCTCCTTGGCGGCATCGGTCTCGTCCAGCAGCCGCAGCACCTCCTCCACGTCCGTGGAGGGGGTCAGCTTCAGGCACCGGTCCTTGGCCGCCTGGCTGACGGCCTTGGCCGCCAGCTTTTCCAGCACCGCCGGAAGCTCCAGGGTGCGGATGGATTTTTCAAATAATTCACTCATATTTCGTTTCCTCTTGCGGAAGAATGGTCTTGTAATAGTCCAGGGTACGGAAGCTGCGCTCCAGCTGGGCGGAAACGTAGGCGTCCGCCGCATGGTTCAGGGCACGCAGTCCCTCCGGCGGCAGGGAAAAGCTGTACAGCCGCCGGGGGTCGCCGTAGAGCACGTATCGCAGGGCCGCCAGGCCCGACGCCGTCAGCGGCAGGGACAGGCCCCCTTTTTCCCGGCATTTGCCGCAGTGGACCACCCCGTGGACCACGTCCAGCATGGGATTTTCCGGCTGGGGTGCGCCGCACAGGGCGCAGCCATCGGCCATGGGCTCATAGCCTGCCAGGGCCATCAGCCGGAACTGGAACGCGGGCTTCACCAGCTGAGGCGGCTTTTTCAGGGCGCTGAGGGCATACAGGGCGTTGAGCAGCAGGGGCAGCACGTCGCCGCCGCTGCCGTCGGACACCGCTTCCGTCAGCTCGGCGAAGTAGGCCGCCAGGCTCAGGGCCGTCAGGTCCTGCCGCAGGCCGTCGAACAGCTCGATGGTGTCCGCCGCGTCCAGCATGGTCCACCGGCCCCTTTCATACAGGGTCATCTCCGAATAGGCCAGCAGCTGGCAGGCCGCGGCCACGCGGCTGCCCTTGCGCCGGGCGCCCCGGGCGATCACGGAGAGCCTGCCCCGGTCCAGGGTCAGCACGGTGAGGATCTTGTCCGCGTCCCGGGTCACCGTTTCCCGCAGCACCAGGCCGCACGTTACGAATCGTTCCGGCTGCATTCAGCCGCCTCCTTATACAGCAAGTACGCCTCCGGCGCTCCGGTGGCCCAGAACAGGGCCCAGCGCTCCTCCATGGCTTTTCACCTCCGCCCATAGCTTGCCGCTTTTCCGGCGGCGTCATGAGTGGAAGCTTTTGGAGGGGGGATTACTGCTCATCATATCCCCTGGCGCGGATAAAATTCACATTATCCCGCCAGTTTTCCTTGACCTTGACCCAGGTTTCCATGTACACCTTGGTGCCCATGAACTTTTCGATGTCCCGGCGGGCCAGGGAGCTGATGCGCTTGAGCATATCCCCGTGCTTGCCGATGATGATGCCCTTGTGGCTGGCTTTTTCGCAGTAGATGGTCACGTCCAGGTCGATGATGCCAGTGTCCTCCCGCTCGGTGAAGCGGGTCACCTCCACCGCCGTGCCGTGGGGAATTTCCTTGTCCAGGCACAGCAGCATTTTTTCCCGGACGATCTCGGCGCAGACCTGGGCGTCGGGCTGGTCGGTGGTCATGCCGTCGGGGAACAGCTGGGGGCCTTCTGCGGCATAGGTCTGCAGCTGGGCCATCAGGTCCTCCAGGCCGTCGCCGGTTCGGGCGGAGATGGGGATAATGGCGTCAAACCCGGGATACACGGCACTGTAGGCGGCAATAACCTCCAGCAGGTCGTCCTTCTTCTCCACGGTGTCGATCTTGTTGATGCACAGCACGCAGGGCAGGTGCTCCTCCCGGATGCGCTGGAGCAGGATCTTCTCCGGCTCCCCCACATGGGCGATGGGCTCCACCAGCAGCAGGGCGGCCTCCACCTGCTCCAGGCTCTCCCGCACCACCTTCACCATATAGTCCCCCAGCCGGGAACGGGGCTTGTGCAGGCCCGGGGTGTCCAGCAGCACATACTGGGTGTCCCCCCGGTTCACCACGCCGTAGATCCGATTGCGGGTGGTCTGGGGTTTGTCGGAGACGATGGCGATCTTCTCCCCCACCAGGGCGTTGGTGAGGCTGGACTTGCCCACGTTGGGCCGCCCGCAGATGGTGATCATAGCAGTTTTTGTGATGTTGTTCATAGGTGATCCTCAACTTTCTTTTGAGCAATTTTATTGTGTCAGGGTAAACTGATAAGTGACAGAGTTCTGCCACCGTTCCTCGTTTGCCAGGTCCTGCCCGATCACCTTGCCGCCCATGCGCTCATAGAAGCTGCGGGCGTTAAGATTCTCCGGGACACAGTGGCAGACAAAGGAGGCGGCCTGGTGCGCTCTGCAATACGCCTTCACGAAATCGAACGCTTGCCGGCCGATCCCCTGTCTTTGGTATTCGGCGGAAATATACAGGGATTGCAGGGTGATTACATCGGCTTCGTTTATCGTCAGGTAGCCAATGTCCTGCCGATCCTTTCGGACCAAGTACACAGAATACGCCGGATGATGGACCCTCAGCAGCTCCATTTCCCTGTGCCAGTCCCAGTCAAAGTTATCTATCATACTGTCGGGGTAGACGCCTCGGTATGTGGTGCCCCAGATTCTTTGCCGCAGGGCGATAATGGACGGCACATCCTCTTCGGATGCCTCAATAAACAGCTTTTCCTCGGCCATGCTATCACATCTCCTTCCGGGATTTTTACTCAATTTCCACACTCCGGGGCCGGCACGCTCTCCGCTGCCCGATTGCGGACAGCAAACAGGAACACCGGGCGGAGCAGGCCCAGGGATAAAACGGTGAACACGGTCAGGACGTCCCCATATTTACCAGCGCGGCTTTTATAGATCCGGTGGGCGATCAGGGTGTCCAGGATAAAGACCGCCAACAGGGCCATCAGCAGGAGGATGAACCAAAGGGTATTCAGCTCCCGGCAGACGTAGAAATAGACGCAAAGGCAGACGGACAGAAGCGTCAGAAGGGCTGACACGGCGCCCATGACCCGCCGGTCTGCCAGCTTTCCCAGCAGATACTTGCTGTAAAAGGGAATCCAGGCAGGGAATGTATGTGCGTCGCCCGCTTTTTTGCGCATGCAGGCGATGGAAAAGCCCTCCAGCACATAGCTGGCCATGATATACGCCGCCGCGGCGGCAAACACGGCGATGAAGAACAGAAAAATCGCCGATAATATACCCGAAACAATCAGAACGCCGAATCCGGCCATATGCGATACCTCCTATTTTACCCCAGCCGGTCGCCGTTTTCCACGGGCTTGTCCGGCGTGATCAGCACCACGCCGCCCTGGGAATAGGTCCCCAGCACCAGCACCTGGGAGAAGAAGTTGGCAATCTGACGGGGCGGGAAATTCACCACCGCCAGCACCTGCTTGCCCACCAGCTCCTCCGGGGCATACTGCTGGGTGATCTGGGCGCTGGAGCGCTTCCGGCCCAGCTCCGGGCCCAGGTCCACCAGCAGCTGATAGGCGGGCTTCCGGGCCTTTTCAAAGGGCCGGGCCTCCACAATGGTGCCCACCCGGATATCCAGCTTCATAAAATCGTCAAACGTGGCCTGTTCCATGTGCGTTCCTCCTGTTATCAATCGCTGTCCAGCTTGAGCACAGCCATGAAGGCTTCCGTAGGCACTTGAACCGTGCCCAGATTCCGCATCTTCTTCTTGCCCTCCTTCTGCTTTTCCAGCAGCTTCTTCTTGCGGGTAATGTCGCCGCCGTAGCACTTGGCCAGCACGTCCTTGCGCATGGCCTTTACCGTCTCCCGGGCGATGATCCGCCCGCCGATGGCCGCCTGGATGGGCACCTCAAACAGCTGGCGGGGGATGTTCTCCTTCAGCTTTTCGCACAGCCGCCGGGCCCGGGGATAGGCCTTGTCCTTGTGGGCGATGAAGCTCAGGGCGTCCACGCCGTCGCCGTTTAACAGCAGGTCCACCTTCACCAGCTCGCTGGGCCGGTAGCCGGACAGCTCATAGTCCAGGGAGGCATAGCCCTTGGTGTTGGCCTTCAGGGTGTCGAAGAAGTCATAGATGATCTCGTTGAGGGGCATCTGATAGTGCAGCTCCACCAGGTGGGTGTCCAGATACTGCATGTCCTTGAACTCGCCCCGGCGGTCCTGGCACATGGGCATGATGTTGCCCACATACTCGTTGGGGCTGATGATGGACACCCTCACATAGGGTTCCTCGGCGTGCTCGATGACCGTGGGGTCCGGGTAGTTGTGGGGATTGTCCACCCTCACCATGGTGCCGTCGGACTTGTACACGTGATAGATGACGCTGGGCAGGGTGGTCACCAGGTCCAGATTGAACTCCCGCTCCAGCCGCTCCTGGATGATCTCCATATGCAGCATCCCCAAAAAGCCGCAGCGGAAGCCGAAGCCCAGGGCCACGGAGCTCTCCGGCTCGAAGGTCAGGGAGGCGTCGTTGAGCTGGAGCTTCTCCAGGGCGTCCCGCAGATCGGGGTACTTACTGCCGTCCTCGGTGTAAATGCCGCAGTAGACCATGGACTGGGCGGGCCGGTAGCCGGGCAGAGGCTCGGCGGCGGGGTTTTCGGCGTCGGTGATGGTGTCGCCCACCTGGGTGTCCTTGACGTTTTTGATGGAGGCGGTGAAATAGCCCACCTCACCGGCCTGGAGGGCGTCCGTGGGCTCGTTGCCCAGGGGCTTCAGGTAGCCGCACTCCAGAATGGTATACTGGGCTCCGGTGGCCATCATGCGCACCGTCTGCCCCCGGCGGATGGTGCCCTGCTTGATGCGGAACAGCACCACCACCCCCACATAGGGGTCATACTGGCTGTCGAAGATAAGAGCCTTGAGCGGCGCGTTTACGTTGCCCGTCGGCGCAGGAACGTTTGCGACGATATCCTCGAGAACGGATTCGACGTTTATGCCGTTTTTCGCGCTTATCTCCGGCGCGTCCATGGCGAGGATGCCGATGATATCCTCGATCTCGTGCTTTACGCGCTGAGGATCGGCGGCAGGGAGGTCGATCTTGTTTATAACGGGCAGTATCTCAAGCTCTGCATCGAGTGCAAGATATGTGTTGGCAAGCGTCTGCGCCTCAACACCCTGAGAAGCGTCAACGACCAGCACCGCGCCCTCGCAGGCTGCCAGCGAGCGGCTGACCTC